>OJJF01000501.1_pt1 | contig 14646 bp, 10 predicted proteins | sample 1596121 | NCBI WGS metagenome assembly OJJF01 (sample SAMEA4350135, study PRJEB24818) | metagenome | biome: human; feature: gut; material: faeces | place: Denmark | collected 2013-09 | reverse complement strand
ATATAGTAGTACCTTTGCGTGAAGATCCAATTCCATTATCATTGAAAATAAAAGTAAATAAATATGGTTCATTAAAGATCATGAAACAAGACGAAGATGGAAATCTAGTCCCGAACACTTCCTTCAAGGTATCTAAAAATGCCGATATGTCTTCCCCGATCGGAACCTACAAAACGGGCTCTGATGGTACTGTTACGGTAAATGACCTTGCACCTGCAACTTACTATGTGCAGGAGAGCGCTGTACCGAATCATCTGATCCTCGACAAGACGATCCATAAGGTAAGTGTATCTGCCAACAAGACGACCTCTTTCACCGCTCGAAACGAATGGAAGAAAGGGCGTGTCCAGATCCGTAAAATCGATACGGATTCCAAGAAACAAATCGCAGGTGCGACATATGCGATCTTCAACCAACAAGGTCAGGAGCTTCAGCGCCTCGTTACGAAGGCATCCGGTTATTCTCTGTCCGGGTATCTGCGTGTCGGGCAGTATTATGTGCAAGAAGTCATTGCGCCAAAAGGATATACGCTCAATAAGACGAAATACCCTGTCACGATTTCCAATAATAACCAGACCATTACCGTGACAGGCACAGATAAACGCCAGTCCGGCACATTGAAACTATCCAAGGCAGATAGTAAGACGAATAAAAAACCACAGGGAGACGCAACGCTACAGGGTGCTGTCTATGAGTTGCGGGCGAAAGAGAATATCCTGGATCCTGCCGATCAGAGCGTGAAATATAAAAAAGGCGCTTTGGTCGCAACGTTGACCACGGATAAGAATGGCAATGCCACGAAAACAGGTCTCTATCTGGGAAAATATACCCTGAAGGAGACGAAGGCCAGTCCGGGATATCGCCTGGATCCTAAGTCATATGATGTGACGATCAATCCTGCAGCACAAACGACCAGCGTCATCACAGTTTCTAAAAATGTCCTTGAAGATATCATCAAGTTGCGGATCCATAAGGTCCAGGAAGAGCCTAAGCTGAATATCCCGAATACGATCTTCACCTTCACAAAACCGAATGGAACTATCTCAGAAGTAAAAACAGATAAGAGCGGCTCCATCCAGTTCGTAGGTCTTCGCCCAGGTGTCTATACATTGAAGGAAAAAGCTGTCATGGATGGCTATGATATCAATCCTACCGAAGTACGTTTTGAAGTGGTATCCGGTGGTGGCGTCAAGGTACTAACAGACCTGACGAATACAGGTATCACCTTCCGGAAAACAGATGCATTCGATGGTATCGTCACGGTAAGTGATAAGGTTTCTCCATTCACGCTGAAGATCACGAAGCTCAACGACCACGAACAGCTGCTGGACGGTGCGGAATTTACGCTATACAGCGATAAAGCTTGTACGAAGGTAGTCGCAAAGAGAACCTCATATAACGGTGTATTAAGCTTTGCCGGTCTGAAGGATCGAACGAAGTATTACCTCAAAGAAACGAAAGCACCGGATGGATACCGTATCCCACTAGATCCGGATACGAAACAGCCGCATATCTATGAGATCGAGACCGTCTCTTCCCCGGTCAATGACCTGTTCGAGTTATGGGTAGACGGTAAGAAATATACACCGAAAGATACGGTCACGACAGGTGCTATCCGCATCGAGGGTACGAAGAAAGCAAGAGTCGTACATATGGAGATCGTGAATATGGTAGGTATCAAATTGCCGGAAACAGGCAGTGATCTCATGTTCCCGATGTTTATCATAGGCATGGGATTGATGTTCTTAGGGAGAAAAAGCTTACGAGGAGGAGTTAGAGAATGAATAAAAAGAACGTAATGAAATATCTGGGGATCCCTGCTCTGGCGACAGGGATGCTGTTATCTGGTACGCTGCCTGCTTTGACCATCACTAGTCTGGTGATCCATGCCGCACAGGAAATCACGACGCCGGGTGGTATCGTGGACCTGAAACAAGGCGGTGCTGCGATCACCATCGAAGCGAACGATGGTCAATCACTCGTCGGTAAGAGATTCCGGCTGTATCAGCTGTTCTCTGTAAAGAATGCAGCGCATCTGGAAAGTGTGAACTATACCTGGACACCTGCCTATCAGGATGTCCTGCAGAAGGTCATCGGAAAACGCTTGAACAAGCCGGCAAAGGATGTGACAGAATATGAGGCAGTGGATTACATCCAGTCCTTGAATCACCACAAGGTAGAAGGCGCTGCGACAGAACAGAAGTTGGAAGGAAGATACAGCGAGTTTCGTTATTTCATAGAGGAAGTGACGACAGAGCTGCGTGCCCAGAAGAAACAAGGGATCGATATCCATGTCACGCAAACGATGGATAACGGCAATATCCGTTTCGACGGTCTGGATTTCGGATACTACATCACCGATGAGATATCTGATAATGCAGGGACGCACTCCGCAAGCTCTCTGTGTATGGTGAATACGGCTAATCCGAATGCTGCTGTAAAGATCAAATCCGACTATCCTTCGATCACGAAGAAGATCCTGGAGGATGACCACAAAGAAGAGATCGGTGCAAATGGCTGGAACGATATCGCAGATTATGAGATCGGTCAGACCGTTCCGTATCGTTATGATACAGCTGTACCGGATATGAATGGATATCACAGCTATTACTTCACTTTCCATGACAAGATGGATAGCGCACTGACCTTTGATCCGGATACCGTGAAGATCCGGATCATGGATGGAAAGAAGACCTATGATGTCGATCCCAGCGAATACAACATATTGGAAAATGTAAAAGGAACGACGTTCAAGATAGAGATCGAAGACCTGAAGAAGATCGTAGACCGCGAGTTCCCGGAAGGCATGAACAAAGACAAGGAGAATGTCTATGGACAGAAGATCGTCCTTCGCTATGATGCCAAGCTGAACGATGAGGCTGCCAAGGATACCGGAAGACCGGGCTTCGAGAACAGTGTGAAGCTGGAGTTCTCCAATGACCCGGATGCGGATGGTGTCGGAAAGACCGGAGAGACACCGTGGGATACGGTCGTGTGCTTCACCTATAAGCTGAACGTATCGAAGATCAATGACCATGCACCGTTGAAGGACGCAAGATTCCGTCTGTACAGCGATGCGGACTGTACGAAGGAAGTATATCTGAAACGTACTCCTGACGGTTATAACGTGATCAACCGTGATGCGGCAGGCGGTAATGATCATGACGGCGGGACACAGCCGAAGGAAGCCGTCGAGATCGTCACACCTTTGGATGGTAACTTTACGATCTTTGGGTTAGATCAAGGGACATATTGGCTGAAGGAAACGCAAGCACCCGATGGATACCGTAAATTATTGGATCCGATCGTATTGACGGTAAGACCGACCTATACCGACGATAGAAACAGCTACGTAGCCGGCGAAGGCACAACGGATAAGATCTTGCAGAAGCTGGAGGCAACTGCTCATTTCAAAGAATTCTATGATGGTGCAACTTCTGAAAAAGATAATAAACTGGAGACAGATGCGACACAAGGTTCCATGAATCTAACGGTAGTAAACAAAGTAGGAAGTAAGCTACCGGTCACAGGATCACAGCTGACGATCGTCATGGTTGCTCTTGGGGCAGGGCTGATGATCGCCGGTTATGGTATCCACAGAAAGAGAAGCCATGTGGATGATGGGAAATGAAGAGTAAAAAAAGATCCGGAAGACGATGGTGGAGCATAGCGATCATCCTCGTCGGCTTTCTGATCTGCAGCTATCCCATAGTGAGTGGTCTGTATCAGCGAAGTGTACAGTCCGGTTCCCTAAAGACATATTCCAAAGCGCTGCGCCGCAATGAAGATCAAGTGGAAGGTCTGTTGAAGGCGGCAGATACCTATAACGATATGTTGTTTCAAACTCAAGGGAACTATATCCAAGGTATCAGTGACAAGTATCTGACAGAGAAGGCTTATGAAAAACAGCTGCGATTGAAGGACAGCGATGTCATGGCACGCATCGAGATACCGAAGATCAATGTCGATCTTCCCATCTATCACGGTGTGAGTGAGAGCGTCCTGTCAAAAGGTGTGGGACATCTTCGATCCGGCAGTCTTCCTGTCGGTGGTGAGAGTACGCATGCGGCGTTAAGCGGACATCGTGGTCTTCCATCATCAAAGCTATTTACCAGATTAGATGAATTGGAAAAAGGCGATCTCTTCTACATCGATGTACTCGGCAGGACGCTGGCCTATCGGATCTGCGATATCCAAACGACAGATCCACAGGATACCGATCTGTTGGAGATACAAGAAGGAAGAGACCTCGTGACGCTTATCACCTGTACGCCATACGGGATCAATACGAAAAGGCTGCTCATAACAGGAGAACGGGCAGCTTATGAGAAACAGGAAAAGGAATCGATCCAGGGATCGATGATGTCGATACGAGAACTTATCTTTACGGCAGCACCCTTTGTGATCGTCACGCTCCTGTTGGGAAAAGAAATCTATCATCATAGAATAAGGAGGTCAAAAGAACATGAAGAAGCGAAATAAGATAGTCTGCATCATGACATTATCGTTGTTGTCATTATGCTGCATCCGGCCGGTAAGCGCACAGGAAGCACTTCCCCAGCCTATGGATCCTTCTACACAAGAGAAAGGCGGTGTCCATGTAGAACTGGAGGCAACGCAAGACAAGTTATCCAGAGAAGGCGTCGGTCTTTCTCTGGCCTATGTCGCAACGATAAAGGAAGGGAGCTATCAGCTTACCGAGGACTATAGCTCTGCGAATGTGGAACTGAATGCCATCGAAACGGCAGAAGGACTGCAGGAAGCCGCAGATACGTTGCGGCCACTCGTGAAAGACGCGATACAGACGAAACAGACAAATGTGCAGGGTATCGTAGATTTCACAGATCTGGAGGTAGGTGTCTATCTGTTGTATGTGAGTGATCAGGCGGGCTATGAAACGATACAGCCGACACTAATCAGCGTACCGATGTGGGATGAGACCGTCAAACAGATGAACTACCATATCGAAGTATTCCCAAAACATGCGCCTTTACCAGCATTACATGTGCGGAAAGTCGATTATTATGATCATAAGAGCATTTTAAAAGAAGCTGAGTTTACTCTGTATTCTGATGCGGAGTGCACAGAAGTCATCAAAACAGAAAAGACAGATCCGAAGGATGGGGTCGCGTCATTCGATGGACTATTATATCAGACAGTATACATAAAGGAAACGAAGGCTCCTGCCGGTTATCAGCTATCGGATGAGGTCGTGAAGGTCACGATCGATGACGAATGGGTCAATGGTGACGATAATCTTCGTACGATCGTCTATGCGGACAGGCCGCTTGCGACATCCGGCGGTCCTGATACCGGAGATCACACGAGTGTAGCCGGATGGATCATCCTGCTTGGAGTATCCACATGCACTGCCTTCTTCTTATTGCGTAGAAAGCATGAGGCACAGTGAAAAAAAGCCAGTATATGACATTCATCCTCTGTGTCTTACTGATCTGCCTGGGATGTTGGTATCTCTTATTTCCGAAACCGGCAGATAAAGATGACCTGTCGATCACATTCAAGGATACGGAAAAGGTGAAACTGAACGAGAAGATCGAACCTGTCGATCTGATCCGTTCCACGACATCTGTGAAGATCCTATATCCGACGATCGACACCTCATCCCCGGGGGTAAAGAAGCTCTTATATATCGCTGTGGGAGAGGATGGAGAACAAAAGGAATTCATGAAGGAGATCCGGGTGGTGACACCGAAACCACCTGTGCTTCAACTCAAGAAGGATACGGTCGAGATCTATGTGAAGGAAGCATTCGATGCAAGAGCATATGTAAAGAAAGCCTATAGTGATTATGACGGTGATCTGGACGTGTCGATCCGTGGGAGCTTCGATGTGAAGAAAGCCGGTACGTATACGATCACGTATCAGGTCAAAGATTCCAGCGGCCATATTGCCACGAAGGAGCTGCGGCTCATCGTCAAAGATAAAGAAGAGGCGCCAAAGGAAAAGGAGCCACAGCATCCACAGAAGACAGAATGGCCATCAACTGCACAGCCGCCGAAAGAACAAGATACGATGACAGGCTCCGCTTTATCTCCGAAAGCAGAGAAGCCACAGGAACCAGCCCCATCGATTGGCGTACAGACATGGCTGTTTACCAATGGAGAGAGTTTCTCCTCCGCACTGGAGAAATGTAATGCTGCAGGAGCGGCAAGTGGAAGGAGGTATCAGTGTGATGTGTTACAGGATGATGCCGGTATCTATATCGGCTACCGGCTCGATCTACGATGATGTACCAGTGACTGGTACATCTGTCCATAGAAACGATGTAAGGATGATAGAAAGGAGGAAAGAGGATGCTGTTCAAACGGCTGCATAAACACCTGGATCAGGATATACAAGAGCACCCGGAAGGAAGTGAGGGTCCACAGGTAGAACATACAGAGGAGGAACTGGAAGCACATCTACAGAAGCTGATGAAGCGACAACGGCGTATCGTGCGATTGAAGAAAGCAGTTCTGTATCTGATCGTAGGCATCGGTCTGCTGGGAGGATTCCGTTCCCTTGCTCAGGAACGACCGGACATAACGCCTGCAGTAGCGGTGAACGACTATAGTTTCCTGGAGGATTATATAAAAAACTATTATAAATATCCCAAGGATGAAGAAAGTCAACAGTTCTTACAGGAATTCACGACCGGAGGAAGCTGGAACGTATCCTATGATCAAAAGATCAAGAGTGCCGAGGTAGGAACCGTAGAAGTATATCAGGTGGAGCCATCCGATACAGAGGAAGGCCGGCTCACATCCTATGCCAGCGTATCCCTCGATCTGAAAGACGACGAAGGCAAGAGGAAACGACAAACAACATATATCGCGATACGTTCTATTCAAAAAGATGGTCACTATATCGTGGATCGTCCGATCTCGATGATATCAACTGCGCCAGCTGCTATGAAGGAAGATATGAAAAAAGGACTGGAGACAGAAAAAGAAGATATCAAGGGAGCGGACTGTACGGAACAGGAGAAGCAGGAGATCACGAATACGATCCAGTTGTTCTTTACGACCTATGCCGCTGATCTGGAACAGGCACGGCTCCTGATGCAGGATCCGGAAACGCTGAAACCATTGGATCCGGATACGAAACCGGTATTCGTAAGTCTACAGTCCGCCATACAGAATGAGGATGAGATACAGGCAGATGTGATCGTCCGCTATGAAACGAAGGAACTATTCCAACAGGAACGTACGGTGCGTTTCCTGTTCGATAGAAAAACGAACAAGATCATTTCAAAGGAGGAGTATTAGGTATGGATTTTACAAAATTAGATGGTTTCAAGGTCTTTTATTATTTGGTATTGCTTCTCATATTCGTAGCACTCATGGTGTTCTTGTTGAAAAGTGCAAAAGAATCTCTGCGCCGCACGGGTGGGAAATGGCAGTCTGTCATCGATGAAGCGTTCATCGGATTCCTCGTATTGGTCGCTTTCACGATCATCGCTCAGATAGAGCCATCTTCTATCATCTCGTTCCTGACGAAGCCGCTCACATGGATATGGGACCTCGTCCTGAAAGCATTGCGGTTCGTAGGCGTCAAGATCTAGAGGGCCATCATGAAGAGCGCCTATAATTATACGGCTGTCGAGACACACAAGCAGAAGCTGTATATCCCCTATATCGGGATCGAACTGAATGGCTGGGGGATGGTACTCGTGATGCTGGGCGGTCTGTTGTTTGCACTGATCCCCATCGGTATCCCTGCGTATCATCTGTTCGGATCCTTGGGGATCCTGTTGTCGATCGCGATCGCTGCGGTACTGGAGATCGGCGCTGTGATGTTCCTGACAGAGATCGACCGGGAGAGCCGCAAGAACAAGCTGATCACGTTCTACTATCGGGATGTGAAGAACTATCGCATCCTGTATGATTCCCAAGGACATACACATAGATTATCGAAGGAAAGAGAAGGGAGAGTGCATCGGTGTGTACGTTGAACCTTATTACAGCTATGGAGAAGGAAACATCGTCTACTGTAAGGAATGTATCTGTTATCACTATGAGATCCGTCCGATGAATAGCCTGTATGCATCCGATCATCAGCTACAGACATTGATCGATAACCTGCATCGGAAGATCCTTTCCGTCAATATGCCGGGAGCGATCTATATCCTGCCACAGCGCATCGATGAACAGGGTATCCTAAAGCATTATAAGACGTTATATGAGACGAATGGTGATCCACAGACAGAGAAGCTGTATCGCTCCTTCATGAAGGATATCAAAGCGCAGCTGACAAGTGGTATCAAGTATCGCTATCGGATACATATATGCTTTACAGACAACCGTGATCCATTGAAGAAAAAGTGGTTGAGTGGTTGGCTGAGTAAGAACAACGATCCGTTGGAAAAGCGGATGGTCGATCTGAGTGAGGTCATCGATGAACAGATATACAAGAAATTGACTATGGATCTGAGTGTGGAACGACCGGACAAGAAAGAGATACAGCATCTATATGATTATCTGGCGATCCCGATCGAGATACCGATATCCGATTATTACACGATCCCGCAGGCAACGGAGCTGGAATATCATTATCAGACGCTGAAGAACAAAGGTGGATTCCGGGAGCTGTATTCTCGAGTGCTCATCGCAGATAAACTCATCCAGGATCGATTGGAGGATGGGTATCGTGCGAATGTGGCAGTCAATGAGATCCAGCTCTATACCTTCCCTGTCGACACGATCATCAAGTTCGATCTGGAGCATACGCAGACCTTCAAGAGCAATATGACCGGAAAACGTGAGGAGATCCATAAGAATGCACGCCGTTACTGGCAGAGCAGCGGACGAAAGGACAAGGAAGCACAGAAAGCCTTCGAGCTTGCGAAGATCGGAGAAGATGTGGATCCATCGATCGAAGATTCCAAGATCCGCTGGCAGATGATGCTGCGCATCCGTGCCAATACGCAGGACATGCTGATGAAGCGCAGCGACAAGCTGCAGAAGAGATTCGAAGGGAAACGGATCCAGTTGACTTATGCGATCGGGGAACAGGAACAGCTTGCGGAACACCTGTTTCCATATAAGAATAGCTGTTACCGGTATGTGAATCTAACAGACGTTTTGTACTTTGCGCATTTTAATTTTTTCGGTGGCTTATACATAGGAGAAGCAGACAAAGGAGTCGTGCTCACATATACGAGACCTGCAGACCTGCCGGTACGGATCGACATCGAGGCTCCGATCAAGGGATTGACGCAGACAGGGTCCTCTACGGTGGCCTTTGTCGGAGAGACCGGTTCCGGAAAATCACAGATAGCCAACTATTTTGCACTCCTCTCCATGATCTTCTATGGGCACCGGCTGCTATTGGTCGATCCAAAAGGTGACCGTCACAAGCTCGTGAAGCTGTTGGATCGCTTCGGTGATCTGACCTCTCACCTCATCATCGGAGATCCATCTTGTCCAAACGGTATGTTCGATGCCTTCCTATTACATCCGGATTCTCCCTTAGATGCATTGGCAGCGGCCAAGAATGATATCATCGCCCTGGTGCGTGCCATCAATCCACAGCAGGAGGTCGATCTGATGCAGGTCGATGAAGCATATATGGAGCTGAGCGAAGCAATCAACAGTGGAAAGATCACACGGATCACGATGCGAAGGTTGGTCGATGTCATGATGAACAAGGATCCCAAACTAGCACGCAGCCTGTATTCCCTGCGCAATGATCCGATGGCCCGCCTGTTCTTCGGGGACGATGATACCGATATCTCGAAGGTGTTCCGTCTCGATCGCCCCTTCAATCTGATCACGTTCGCGAAGATGCCGGTGTATTCCAAAGATTCGCTCACCTATAACTATGATTCCGGAAATCTGGAACATCGGATCTTCTCCCTCATCCTGGGAAAGGTCAATGAGATCACGAACATGTTCTTGCGTATGTACAAAGGACAAGCGAAGACGATGCTGTTCGATGAGGCAAAACTGTATTCGACAGTCCCGGGTGGTATGTCCGTATTGGTGAACAACAATCTGATCGCAAGATCGGAGCTGTGTGATATGCTGGTCATCCTGCAGAACTGGAGCGATCTTCCGGATTCCATCATCAACAATACCGGACAGTTCTTCATCGGCAATATGAAGAGCAAGGACGAGATCCAGCGTATCCTGTGCCATTTCGATCTGGATGGCAATTCCACGCTGTCCGCTATCCTGCAGGATCGAACGAAGGAGGAAGGCGTCGACCAGGCAAAGCAGCACAATTTCTTATACTGTGATTACAACAACCGCAAATGCCTGACGAAGATGGCGATCTTGCCGATGTTCTCGGATGCCTTCCGCACCTTCAAGGATATCGATGAACAGGGGGCGAAGTCATGAGATGGCGTAGATGCCTCACCATCCTGAGCTTGCTGTTCCTGCTGCTGGTCCCGACAGGTATCCATGCGGAATCTATGGATGGAGCGATCGGCAACGGTAATTCTCCGGGAGAGACGACAGCACAGAAGAACGATGAAGAAAAGGCAGATACCAATACTTCGGATTTTCTCTCGGATGCGATCATCAGTTTAGATAAAGATACGAGAAAAAAAGAAATGGACCAGGATTATATCAAGAATCTCTATAATTCCAGTATGACAGCGAAGACCAAAGGGCTCAACCTGCTTGATGGGGATTCCATCGTCACATGTTTCATGAATTTGATCACGCTGCTTCTGGAAATGATCGGGTTCGTGATCTCCTTCTTCGTGTTGACGATCTATAACTTGGTATCCTCCAGCTTTTTGGGGACCGTCATACAGGGGATCTTTGATATGATCGACAAGGTCATTTTCGATTGGAGCGATCCCAATTCCTGGATCAATAAAGTGCTCCTGATAGCTGCATTGTCCTCTATCCTGTATAAGCTCATCAAAGACTTTACCAGGATCGTACGATGGCAACAGATCGTACAGATCGTGCTTACCGCCTTCCTATCGATGACCTTCATCACCTTCATCGGTCAGAATGGACGCAAGATTGCGAATGGGTTCGAGAACGTGACGTCACAGATGTTGACGGAAACGTTCGTATTCGGAGAAAAGAAGGAAGATCCGGAGATCATGAACAAGCAGAACATCTTCGATATTTTGCAGAAACAGCCGTTCATGGTACGACATTTCGGTACGACAGATCTTGCGAAGATCGCCGGTTCGGACGATAAGGATGCTATCGAAAAGGTAGGAAAGCGAGTACAGCGCCTCCTGAACGATCCATCACAAGACAATGCGGAGGATGAATATGACAAGTTCGGAAATCATGCGATCACGCATGATGGTGGTTCCGCAATGCGGGTCTTGGGACTCTCCTTCGTCTTGTTAGTACATCGTGGTGCGATCAGTATCGTCATCGCAGCGATCTGTATCGGCTTAGGGGCTGTAAAGGCCTCAAAATATATCGTTCTGGGATTGAGTGTATATCAACTCATCTGGTGGCTGCTCAAGCATGGACGCAAAGCTCGCCAATGGTTCACAGACAGGCTCATGTGGTGCATGGTCACGATCTTTGCGGATATCCTGTTCAGTATGGCACTGTTCTTCCTGGTAGAATTATGCACGAAGATATCCGCTTACAGTGTCCTGCTCATGCTGGCAGTCGATGTGATCCTCATCGTCCTGCTCAGATTCGTGATCAAGAATCTACCGACGATCATGTCGAAGCTGATGGAAGATGGAAAGATCGTGGCAGAAGGAATGCTGTTGGGTACCTCTCCGATATCGACGTACCGACAGTTGAAGGGCTCTCCATCACAAAGTGATGCGTTTGATGGGGGCAGTGAAGGAAACGGCAGTAGCACAGGTGGCTATGGAGAACGTGATGATGGTGATCTTCGTGATCATGATGATCCATATGATAGCAGCTATGATGACGACGCCTTGCGAGATGAAAAAGATCCCGATATGTATGCAGACGATATACAGGATGATGTGGACTCTGCGGATCATGAGGAAGCACCTGCAGAAGGTGACAGCGAACTGGCTGGACAGGCTGGTCCGGCCACAAGTAGTGAGGGTGCGCCTACAGAAGCAGAGAGTAAAACAGAAGGATCTGATGAAATGACATCTGAGAAACAGGAAGACATCGATGGTGGGGCACAGGAAACGGATCCGGGAGATGATGGTGAATCATTCAATGAAGAACATGCAGCTGACATACAGAACATGAGCGCAGAAACGCAGGAAGAGGAAGACCTGAGCGATGAAGCGGATATAGCGGAAGAAGATATCTCAAATGTGGAAGGAGTTCCGGAAACAGTGGATCCTGAAACAGAAGATGATCTGGAAGATCGCTTTGATGATGATCCTATCCCTACAGAAGCTGCGGACCATACGGATCCTGAAGTAACAGTGGAAGAGACATCATCAGCCTCCACAGAAGACAGTCCAGATGTAGAAATGAACACAGAACCTACACAAGCTACGCAGCAGCCGGATGATCCAAACAGTGTGCCTGCAGGAATGGAGATCGATGAAAGAGGGCAAGAGAGCGGACCGATGAACGAACAGAATGTGCCATCCGACCATAAGACTTCGATCAAGCCGGAAGAGGATACACTGCAGCAGGAAGAGGAGAACCTCCTGAATGAAGGCTATTAAGAAGCTCCTTCTCCTTTTCCTTCCCCTTATCATTATCATGATGATGTTTCTGATGTTCCTTGGCGGTGGTGTAAGAGATGGGAATGAAACGCAAAAAAACAACCTCAGTTCCTCCGTCGAATATTATCGTCCCTATGTGTCTAAGATCGCCAAGCTGGAAGGCATGGAAGATTATGTGGATCTGATCCTGGCAGTGATGCAGGTAGAATCCGGTGGGACTGGCAGTGATCCTATGCAGGCATCAGAAGGGCCGTTCAACAAAAAATATCCGCAGATACCCAATGGGATCAAGGATCCGCATTACTCGATCCGCTGCGGTATCAAAGAGCTGCAGGATTGCCTGAAAAGGGCGAAGGTCAAGGATGCATCCGATGAAGGTCGCATCCGGGTGGCATTAGGCGGATATAATTTCGGAAATGGATTCATCGAATGGATCGATCGCGAAAAAGGTGGAAGATGGACACTGGAAGCAGCAAAGGAATTTTCCGATATCATGAAGGGAAAGACCGGATGGAGCGTCTATGGAGATCCTCCTTATGCCGATAAGGTGATGTCCTACTATGACGCCTTGGATTTTATCAGTGGGGATGGGACATTGATCCCGCCATTGAAGGGCTATACGCTCACCAGTGGGTATGGGAATCGGCAATCGATCGGTGACTTTCATTATGGTGTCGATCTGGATGGCTCCTATGGTGCATCGATCTACGCTCCCGGTGATGCGAAGGTATATCAGGCATCCTCGAGCTGTCCTGCAGATGGAGGATACCTTGGGAATATGTGTCCGGGTGGTGCTTATGCAGGTGCCGGAAACTTTATCCAGCTGAAGATGAAGTATAAAGGAAAAGAACTCTATATCCTGTTTTGCCATATGAAGGATGTGGACGTCAAGACAGGACAGACCGTAAAGAAAGGACAGCGGATCGGCAGCCAGGGACATTCGGGTAATTTGACAGCATCCCATGTACATATGGAGATGCATTTCTCAACCCCTGTGATCGCAACGACAGAAGGCAGTGTGGATCCGGAAAAATACATCAAATTCAAATAATGGACAGAGGTGAAATATGGAAAAGAAAACGATCGTGTCTATGGGTATCCTCATAGCTGTGACGGCAGCATTCCTATGGATGAATCAGCCATCGGAAACGAAGGTGAACTCGCAGCAGAGCAATACCACGATACAGAAAAAGGCAACAACGGAGCCATCTCCTCCGTCGGCTGTTCCCAATGATGTGGAAGATGCCTGTAAGAGCGCAGCAGAACGCTTCGTGAGAGTGAAGAGCGAAGGCCGCAGCAGTGATATCTTCCTGGATCGTATCGAACCGGTCAAGGAACTTCTCAGCGATGACTTGTACCAGTCACTGGTACCGGATCTGAGTAAGGATGAGCTTGCGGCCATGCGAAGAGAGAGCAAACGTATCAAAAAAGAAGAAACGACAGAAACACAGGTCACATCGATGGACAGCGCTATCGACAGGATAGCGGATGATGACTTTGAAGTTTATGTCATCTACACTGCACAGATGCAGCATGCGGACAGGAACGATGCGAGCCGGTATCTGGTCCGGATGCGTGTGCAGTGGAGCGATGGGAAAGCGAAGATCTATAAGATGATCGAAGAGAGCAGCCTGGGAAACGGCTTCTATGAAAAGTAAGAGGAGGATCCGATATGACAGGAAGAAAAGCGGACATCATCCATCGTTTATATGAAATACAGGAAAAGATGGAAGAGGTAGACGGATATTGGGAAGATGCCCTGGAAAGAGATGCCCTTATGGAAAGTGAGGGATACGAGGAACAACATCAGGCCCTATATCAGGAATATTGGGACATCATGATGAAGGAAGTAGAAGAAAGGTGGCGCAAGTATGTAGAGGGGATCCTTGGTGGTGGCCATTTTACAGAAGGGATATATGGGGAAGACTTGGAGATGAGCTTGGAGGCAGACGGTAAGTTCGTGGATGATTATCAGGGATACATCTTGCGCTCCGGCATGGATCCGTTCGGGACGCTGACCTATTGGTTAAAATCACCGGATGGTGAAC
>OJJF01000481.1_pt1 | contig 15041 bp, 10 predicted proteins | sample 1596121 | NCBI WGS metagenome assembly OJJF01 (sample SAMEA4350135, study PRJEB24818) | metagenome | biome: human; feature: gut; material: faeces | place: Denmark | collected 2013-09 | reverse complement strand
ATATAATAGAGGTGATGAGGATGGGAATTTTTAAGAAAAGAGTCAATGAATTTCCGACAGACTATACCTGCATGAAAGCAGTCAGAGAGGGCGGTGTGGAAACCCGGCTTTCCATGCTTCTTATGGGCTTTGGAAATATCGTACATAAACAGTTTTTAAAGGGCCTTCTGTTCCTGGCGGCAGAGGCGGCCTACCTGGTTTTTATGGCAGTGAGCGGCATCGGTTTTGTCCGTATGCTGGGTTCGCTGGGAACCGTACCCCAGCAGGAAATATGGGATGAGGCGAGCCAGGTGTATCTGTACACAAAAGGGGACCAGTCGGTGCTGATTCTGCTTTACGGCGTGGCAACCCTGCTCCTGACGGCATTGATGATCTGCGCCTGGCGCGGTGCGCTGAGGAGCGCCTATAAAGCCGAGTGCCTGGCAAAAGAGGGGAAGCATATCAATACTTTCCGTGAGGATTTAAAGACACTGCTCCATGAAAACCTGCACAGATTATTAATGACCCCGCCGGTCACTTTTATCTTCCTTTTCACTGTGCTGCCGTTGATTTTCATGATCTGCATGGCCTTTACCAACTACAGTAAAATAGGCAATCACCTCATGCTTTTTGACTGGGTCGGTCTGGAAAATTTCAGGGCCCTGTTCGACTCCGGCAGTATTCTGGGAAGCACCTTCTGGTCCGTGCTGGCCTGGACGCTTGTGTGGGCGTTTTTCGCCACCTTCAGCAACTACATTTTCGGAATGATACTTTCCCTGATGATCAACAGGAAGGAGACGAAGGCGAAAGGCTTCTGGCGGTTCTGCTTTGTATTGTCCTGTGCGGTTCCCATGTTCGTATCATTGCTGATTATGAAAACCATGCTGCAGCCAAACGGCGCTGTCAACGTGCTTCTGCGTAATCTTGGCTGGATAGCCCAGGACGCCAGCCTTCCGTTCTTCACGGATCCCACCTGGGCGCGCATAACCGTTATCGTGGTCAACATCTGGGTAGGCGTTCCCTATACGCTGCTCCAGCTGACGGGCGTGCTGCAGAACATCCCCGCGGAGCTGTATGAAGCGGCCAAGGTGGACGGGGCCAATGCCTTCCAGATATTTTTCAAAATCACGCTGCCGTATATGCTGTATGTGACCACGCCTTATCTGATCGTCACCTTTACCGGAAACGTGAACAACTTCAACGTCATTTACCTGCTTTCGGGAGGCGACCCCGTTACCAACCTGTCGTCCACGGCGGGAAGCACGGATTTGCTTGTTACCTGGCTGTATAAGCTGACCATCGACAAGCAGTACTATAACGTGGGTTCCGTCATCGGCATCATGACCTTTATCATACTGGCAGTGGGCGCGTTGTTTACCTACCGCAACAGCAAATCCTATAAGGAAGAGGGAGGATTTTAAACATGGCCGGAGCAAAAATGCATTCTGCAAAAAAGAAACGTCTCATCAACAATACCATCGTCCATGTCATTCTGGCGATTCTGGCATTTATCTGGGTATTTCCCATCATATGGGTAATCCTGACAAGCTTCCGTGCGGAGAAGGGCTCCTATGTATCCACCTTCCTTCCCCAGTCCTATACCCTGGATAATTATGCAAAGCTGTTTACCGATACCTCCATACTGAATTTTCCCAGGATGTTTTCCAACACGCTTTTTATAGCCGTCTGTTCCTGCATCCTTGCCACCTTTTATGTATTGGCGGTATCCTACTGCCTGTCCAGGCTGAAATTCAAGCTTCGCAGGCCCTATATGAATATGGCGATGATCCTGGGGCTGTTTCCCGGTTTCATGTCCATGATTGCCGTATATTTTATCCTGAAGGCGCTGGGACTGACCGAAGGGAACCTGATACGCCTGGCGCTCATCCTGGTGTATTCCGGCGGCGCGGGCTTATCCTTCCAGATAGCGAAGGGCTTCTTCGACACCATCCCCACGGCCATAGACGAGGCGGCGCTACTGGACGGTTGCACCAGATGGCAGATTTTCAGTAAAATCACGCTGCCCTTAAGCAAGCCGATCATTATTTATACAGTACTGACTTCCTTTATGGCGCCCTGGCTTGACTTTATCTTTGCCAAGGTTATCTGCCGGGCCAATTCCGACCAGTATACGGTTGCCATCGGCCTGTGGAAGATGCTGGAAAAGGAGTATATTGACAACTGGTACACCAGCTTTGCCGCAGGGGCGGTGTTGATATCCATTCCCATAGCCATCCTGTTTTTGTCCATGCAGCATTATTATGTGGACGGTGTTTCCGGCGCGGTGAAGGGCTGACGCGGACATAACGCCGGCGGAAGGCCGGCAAAATCATAACGTAAGGCGGATAAGACATGAAGACAGCACAACAATGGAAAGCCTGTTATCTGGAGCCTGCATTTCAGGCGCAGTATACTTACCAGGGGAAGGATCTGGGAGCGGCCTGCAGCGGGAAGGGAACCTCCTTCCTGCTGTGGAGCCCCTTTGCGGATAAAATTACACTGAACCTGTACCGGGACGGGGGCGAAGGAGAACCCTTCCTGCAGCAGCCCATGGACAGAGAGGAAAAGGGTGTGTGGGCCTTCCGGACGGAGAAGAACCTGCACGGCATTTACTATGACTATGAAATACGAATTGACGGTGAAACAAAACGGACCGCAGACCCTTATGCAAAAGCCTGCGGCATAAACGGCCGCAGAAGCATGGCCGTGGATTTAAGTTTAACCAATCCCATCGGGTGGGAAGAGGATCATGCCCCGGAACAGCCTGCGGAACGCATTATTTACGAGGTGCATGTAAAAGAATTTTCCTGGGATCCGGCCGGCGGTTTCCCTTCGGAATACCGGGGGAAATATAAAGCCTTTCTGTGTGAGGACACCACCCTGAACGCAGAGGGAAAGCATCCCACCGGCATTCCCTATCTGAAGGAGCTGGGGGTCACACACATCCAGCTGATGCCTGTTTTTGACTACGGATCAGTGGATGAAGCGGGAGATCCTGCAGATTTTAACTGGGGCTACGATCCGGTTAATTACAATGTGCCGGAAGGCTCCTATGCCACGGACGCCGCCCGCGGCGAGGTACGGATACGTGAAATGAAGGAAATGATACAGTCCCTGCATAAAAACGGCTTCCGTGTGATTATGGACGTGGTCTATAACCATACCTATTCCCTGGATTCCTGGTTACAGCGGACGGTGCCGTGGTATTATTACCGTCTGCATGAAGACGGCAGCGTTTCCAACGGCTCCGCCTGCGGCAATGACATTGCCAGCGAACGGCCCATGTGCGCCTCATACCTGTTTAATTCCGTCCTGTATTGGGCGGAGGAATACCATATTGACGGCTTCCGCTTTGATCTGATGGGGCTTCTGGATACGGATTTAATGAACCGCATCCGCACCGCCCTTGATCTGCGCTTCGGCAGGGGAGAAAAGCTGGTGTACGGAGAACCGTGGGCAGCGGGAAAAACAGCGATGGATCCGGGCTTTACCCAGGCGTTAAAAGTAAATTTCGGAAAGCTTCCGCCGGATATCGGTATGTTCTGCGACAATACGAGAGATGCGATAAAGGGCGCTGCGCTTAAGCCGGAGGAACCGGGCTTCATTAACGGAAGGCCGGGGCTGGAAGAGGAAATCCTTGACAGTGTCTCTGCCTGGTGCGGCGGGAAAGCCATTCCTGTGAAGGCTCCTTCCCAGATCCTTAACTATGTGTCGGCCCATGACAACCAGACGCTTTATGATAAGCTTGCTTCCACGCTGGAGAAAGGGGCGGATATCAGAAAAGCCTGCCGCCTTGCGGCGGGGATTTACATGACCTGTCAGGGCAGCCTTTTCTTCCTTTCCGGGGAAGAGTTCGCCAGAACCAAAAACGGCCTGGATAACACCTATGATGCCCCTGTAAGCCTGAACCGCCTGGACTGGACGAAGTCCCTGCAGGAGCGGGGGTTGGTGGAGTATTATAAAGGCCTGATCGCTTTGCGGAAGCAGCTGCCCGGCCTTTGTGACAAATCACCCAATGCTGTACAGCGGATATTTGGCCGTTGGAATAAGCCTGGAGCGGTTGGATTCTTCGTTGACAACCGGGCGGAAGGGCGCAGCTGCCGGTGGGAAACCCTCTGCATTGTATACAACAGCAAAAGTACGCCGGAAAGGCTCACGCTTCCCAGGGGAACATGGGAGCTTCTGGCCGATGGGGAAAGCAGCTTTCTATGGAAAAGCCCGGTCAGGGCAGACGCCAATATTGCAGCCGCCCCCGGAAGCATTTTGATATTGGGAAAGACGGCGGCAGATGAAAAGAACTGTCCGGCAGATTTATTTTCAGGCAGATAAAAGGAAGGACGGGAGTGACGGCCGGCATCCGGACCGTTACGGATAGGAGACGATATGAAGTGGATTTACGGAAAACAGGACTTTAAAACACTGGAACGGGGCCAGGAAAACTGCTATCTGATGACCAACGGGCTGGGTGGTTTTTCTTCCATGACAATGACCGGTTCGGTCACCCGGAACGATCATGCATTCCTGATGGCATGCACACAGGCTCCGAACCACCGTTATAATATGGTGCACCGGCTGAAGGAACGGCTTTTCACAGGCGCGCCGGAGGAGGAAAACGCTTACGTCCTCTCCAGCCAGGAATTTGCCGATGGCACAAGCGAAGAAGGCTTCCGGTATCTGTCCTCCTTTACCTATGAAGACACGCCTGTATGGAAATTCCTTGTAAACGGCGTGGAAATATGCAAGGAGGCAGGAATGGCCCAGGGCGCAAATACGGCGGCACTTTCTTACCGTATTAACAACCGCAGCGGCAGATCATGCCGGCTGGAGATTACCCCCTTTTTCCAGTTTGTTCCCAAGGGAAGCGATATGGAAAAGACGCAGAAGCTGAGCCGGACTGGCACAAAGCTGGAAAGCGCCGGCCTGACCCTTTACTTCCGCACAAATGCTTTCATCACGGAGGTTAATGAGGAGGAATGCTATCATTACAGCTATGATGCCTGCGACGGCAGAAGGGAAACAGGCCGCGCCCTGGCCAATCATGTTCTCACCCTGGATGTGGCTGCCGGGGAGACCGGAGTGCTGGAAATCATATATGAAATGGAGCCGGGGACGCAGAACGCGCAGGAAATCATCAGCGGACTGAAGGCTTACCGGAAAAAACTGGAGGAAAAATGCGGCCTGAAATCCGATATTGCACGTTTCCTTGTAAAAAGCGCGGATCAGTTTATTTCCGCCAGGGAATCCACCGGCGGGAAAACCATTTTGGCCGGCTTCCCCTTTTTTTGAGGACTGGGGCAGGGATACCATGATCGCGCTTCCCGGCATCTGTATTTTCACAGGGCAATATGAAACCGCCCGGCAGATTCTGCGTACCTTTGCCGTCAATGAACGTGACGGCCTGATGCCGAACCTGTTTCCCGAGGGAGGCAGGGAACCCATGTATAACACGGCTGATGCGGCGCTTTTATTCATCAACTGTGTGTATCTGTACTATGAAGCCTCCAAGGACGCCGTATTTGTCCGGGAAATGTATCCTGTCATGGAACGGATTATGGAGCGCTACAAAAACGGCACGGGCTTTGGCATCCATATGGATGAAGACGGCCTGATTCAGGCCGGAGAGGGCCTGGCCCAGGTGACCTGGATGGATGTAAGGGTGGGGGATATCCTCCCCACGCCGCGCCATGGAAAGCCGGTGGAAATCAACGCTTACTGGTATAATGCCCTGCGCATCATGGAGCGCTTCTGTGAACTGCTGCACAGTAAGGACCCCGGCTATGGGGTGCTTGCAGGGAAAGTGAAAGCCGTATTCTGCGATAAATTCTGGCTGGAGGAGAAGGGATGCCTGAAGGATCTGGTATCCGGAACTCCTGCGGATGTGCAGATCCGCTGCAATCAGATCTGGGCGGTATCCCTCCCCTTTACCATGCTTGATCGGGACAAAGAAAAGCGTGTGGTGGAAACGGTGTTCGAAAAGCTGTATACCCCTTATGGGCTGAGAACCCTGGACATGGGGGATGCGCAGTTCCACCCTTTTTACGGAGGTCCCATGCTGGAACGGGATATGGCCTATCATCAGGGCACTGTGTGGGCCTTTCCTCTGGGTGCGTACTACCTGGCTTATCTGAAGGTGCACGACTTAGACATCAAAGCCGCAGAAACGGTGCGCAGCCAGCTGGAGGTGCTGGAAAGCGCCATGAGGGAGGGCTGCATCGGCCAACTGCCGGAAATCTACGATGGTCTGAATCCCGTTTCCTCCAGAGGCTGCTTTGCCCAGGCCTGGAGCGTGGGAGAACTGCTTCGTGTCTATGAAAAACTGGAACGGCTGCAGGGCGGCGCACAGTAAAAAAGAGGAAGAATGCATGGAATTTACAGGTATTTATCATAAAACATCGGAACAGATGAGCTATCCACTCAACGAAAGGGAGCTGATCATCAACCTGAAAACCGGCTATGATGTGGAAAAGGTTTTCATCCACTACGGGGATCCCTTTGAAGCGGGGATCCTTGGCGGAAAGGAAACCTGGACCGGAAAACGGGAGGAAATTTTCTATAAAAAGAGGCTTCGTTTCCAGATATGGTGGACCACCACATTGGTTCCCGCCTATAAGCGTTGTAAATATTTTTTTGAGCTGCATACCACAGATCAGGTCTGGTACTATTTTGAGGATGGTTTTCTGACGGAGGAACAGCTCCATATGGAGGGCAGGATGCAGCAGTGCTTTGTCGTTCCCTGGATGAATCCCGCGGATATCAACCGGACGCCTGACTGGGTGAACGATACTGTATGGTACCAGATATTTCCCGACAGATTCTGCAACGGCACGCCCGGTAAAAATGCAGGGCAGCTTTGTCCCTGGAGAAACGGTCCTGTTACCAATGAAGAACGCTTCGGCGGCAATCTGGAGGGGATCCGTCAGAAGCTTCCCTATCTGAAGGAGTTAGGCATTAACGGCATTTATCTTAACCCTATCATGGAAGCGGAATCCAACCATAAATACGATACCACGGACTACACGAAGATCGATCCCTGTTTCGGGGAAAAGGAAGATTTTATCAGGCTGGTGCAGGAAGCCCATGCGCAGGGAATCCGCATCATGGTGGATGCGGTTTTTAACCACTGCGGAAGGAAATTCGCGCCGTGGCTGGACGTGCTGGAGAAGGGCAGGGCTTCCCGATATGCGGACTGGTTTATGGTGAATACCTGGCCCATCCCTGAAAAACAAGCGGACACCAGGGACGGGAGATACTATTCCTTCGCTTTTGCCGATGGCATGCCCAAGCTGAATACCAATAACGAAGAGGTGATCGACTATTTCTGCGGGATCTGCCGGGACTGGATTACAGATTACGATATTGACGGCATCCGGTTTGACGTGGGAAACGAAGTATCCCACCGGTTCCTGAAAACCCTGCGCCATCATTTGAAGGCGCTGAAGCCGGATATTTATCTTCTGGGAGAAATATGGCATGATGCCAGCCAGTGGCTGGCCGGGGACGAGTATGATTCTGTCATGAACTATCCCCTGACAAGCGGCATCCATGACTTTTTCCTGGATTCTTCCATGAAAAAGGAAGAATTTGAATTCATGGTCAACCGTTGTTATACCATGTACATGCAGCAAAACAATAACGTGATGTTCAACCTGTTGGATTCCCATGATACGGAACGGCTGATGAACCGTTTTCACAGCCTGGATATTTTTTACCAGCAGCTGGCGGTGCTGTTTACAATGCCGGGAAGCCCCTGCATTTTCTATGGGACGGAAATCGCCATGGAGGGCGGGCATGATCCGGATTGCCGCAGATGCATGCCCTGGGAAGAGCTGGAGCTGCCGGAAAATCAGGAAAAAACAGCCGCACTGCGAAAGCTGATTTTACTGCGGCGCACGGAGCCTGCCTGCAGAAGCCTGTATTTTCATTTTCCCAATGAATATTCAAGCGACAGATGTGTGGAATATATTAAACTGGACGGAGAGGGAAGGGAAGTTGAAGTGCTTCTGAACTGCTCCCGTGAAATGATGGAAATAAAGGAGGGCGGCGAAGTCCTTTTTTCCAGAGGCTTCCATGACCGCCTGCTGGAACCGGGCGGGACGCTGATCAGACGTAAAAATCGATAAAATGGAGAAAAAGATGGCCGTTGGCTGCGCCTGAACAGCTGTCATATATTATTAAAAAGAACATAATCCCTATGGCCTGCATAGAATAAAGAACAATACTTTTTTGCACTGCATAAAAATACAGTACAAACTGAGCAGGCAGCGAGCTTATTCACCGGGCTCATGGGGCCGGGCCGTTAGCGGCAGCAGAGAGCTGAAAGCATCTGCGGGACAGTATACACGCTGTTCCCGCAGATGCTTTTTTTGTGAGGCCGGACAGCGGTTGCGTTCCTTCGCAGCTACGAGGCAGGCGTTTTTTTCAGACTGATTTAAGGCCGCCGGTTACGGCGGGAAACGGGGTTATTTATGAAACAGGGAAATCAAAACAGGAATTACAGGACTGCCATGCAGGTATCAATTATCAGTATCGCAGTCAACGCCGTCCTTACTCTGTTCAAGCTGTTCGTGGGCATAGCCGCACAATCCGGCGCCATGGTATCGGATGCAGTCCATTCCGCCTCCGACGTCTTCAGCACACTGATTGTGATAGCCGGTGTGACGGTTGCGGAAAAAAGACCTGACAGCGGCCATCCCTACGGACACGAACGGATGGAATGCGTGGCCTCCCTTCTCCTTGCCGTAATCCTTGCGGCCACCGGCATTGGCATCGGCGCCGCGGGAATGAAACGGATTGCGGAGGGCGGTTTGCTTGCGGTTCCGGGCATGGCAGCGCTTCTTGCCGCGGTCATTTCGATTGCCGTTAAGGAATGGATGTTCCGGTTTACAAAACGCGCCGCAGGCAGGATCAAATCCGGCGCGCTCATGGCGGATGCCTGGCATCACCGCTCGGACGCCCTTTCGTCTGTGGGCGCATTTGCAGGGATTCTGGGCGCCAGGCTGGGCTTCCCTGTTCTTGATCCGGCAGCAGGGCTGGTTATTTGCATTTTTATTGAAAAGGCCGCTCTGGAAATTTTCAGGGATGCCTCCGATAAACTGGTGGATAAAGCCTGTCCCGCTGAAACTGCGGAAAAAATCCGTGCCGCAATCCTGGGCATTCACGGCGTGGAGCAGATTGACCTGCTTAATACAAGGCTGTTCGGCTCCCGGATTTATGTGGATGTGGAGATCTCCATGGACGGCTCCAAAAGCCTGGCGGATTCCCACCGGACGGCGGAAGCGGTGCATCTTGCGGTGGAGAATGCGATTCCTGAGGTGAAACACTGTATGGTGCATGTTAATCCATTGGGCAAAGAGAAGGAGAGCATGATTCCATCCGACTAAATATCCGGATAAATGTGCAGGGCAGGAGGTCCTTTTTCGTCTTGTTTAAAATCATCTTTAAAAATATGCATCTTATATTTATGATTGTGATACCATGAACAAAGAATAAAAATAGCCTTTTCTGTCCATTAGTTTGTCAAAGGCGCCGAACTCTTCCAGACACCCGTTTTTCAGCACCAGGATCCCGTCACAGCGGCGCAGCATGGCTTCCTCCAGCCGGTGCGTGACCAGAATGCGTGTCAGGCCGTCCAGGGAAAGAATGGCATCTGTGACACCAAAGGCGGTCACCGGATCCAGGGAAGCCGTGGCTTCGTCCACAAGCAGCACCGGCGTTTTCCGCAGCAGGCTGCGGGCGATGGAAATTCTCTGCCGTTCTCCGCCTGACAGCGCGTTCCCGTTTTCACCGCAAGGGCAGTCTGCGCCCCGTGCGTTAACCAGTCCCTCCAGCCCCGCCAGCCGTATGACCCGCTCTACCTTTCCGGGGGGAAAATCCCGGAACATGGTGATATTATCCCGTACAGAGCTGTTGAAAATAAACACGTCCTGCTGTATCACGGACAGCAAATCATACAGGGAATCAGGCCGGAGCGTCCGCAGTTCTTTCCCGTCATAAAGAATGCTTCCCCGGTATCCGTCATTGCTTCCCTGCAATAATTTCAGCAGTGTGGATTTGCCGCTTCCCGATCCGCCTGCCACCGCATATTTCCTGCCTGCCGCAAACCGGAAGCTGATATCCTGCAGCGCAGGCGTTTCGTTATTATAAGCAAAGCTGAGGCTTTGCACCGTAATGCCATCCTTCAGAACAGACGGCGCAGGAACACCGCCGGAGGACGCATGAGCTGCCAAAGCCATCGCAAGCTTGTCAATCAGCGCATCAGCAGCCTTCCGGTTTGCCCATATCTGTGGAATTACGGACAGAGAGGATTCAAAGCTTTCCATCAGCTGGGCAAAAACCATCACTACCCCTGCGGTCACGCCGCGGCCGGAAAGCGCAAGCGCCGCTCCCAGCAAAAATACGGTGAAAATCGTCAGACTTCCCGCAGCGCCGCCTATATACTGTAAAGCGGTACGAGTGCGGGCGGCATGGCATTTCACCTGCTGCAGGGCTGCATTGCTTTCCGAAAAAAGCCGCAGGGCTTCTTTTTCCGCCTGAAAGCTTTTTATGACAGGGAAACCGGAAAGCATATCCTTCAGCGTTGCCAGAAAGGCTCCGTTTGCATCAGACACCCTTTTTTCCTGCACCGGAAGATGTCCTCCGGCCAGCAGGGAAGCGCCAAGCGGGAGAAGGGAGACCGTCAAAGCCGCTGCGGTCAAAAGCGGGCTGTAAGAGAGCATCAGGCCCAGAACACCAACCAGCATGAGCACATTGGCCGGAAGGGTAAATAATGCGGATAGATAATTGGTTTCAAGGGAAAGCGTATCATTAGTCAGTGCGGAAAGATAAGCCGAAGTATCCTCCCGGCCGAAGGCAAAGGCACTTTTTTCGGTCAGCCTGGCAAAAGCATAGTCCCGGTACTGCTGCAGGGCGCGCTTTAAAAATATCGGACGGGCATAAGCATTGAGCGCCATAATCACCCCCATCAATGTAAAGGAGAGGAGAAAAACGGCACACAACTGAGCCATGGTAAGAAGCGCGCCGTTCCTGGCCGCGATATCTATCAGCTGCTGCATCTGCCAGGCAATGGCGAGATTCAGAACCGTATTCAAAACCATTGCCAGCATTCCCCAGAACGCTGTTCCATGATTATGCAGAAAAAACTGTCTGACCAGCATTTTCCGCTGGTATTTTGCGTCATGGTTCATCCTTTATTTTCCTCCATAGCTCCTGTAATGAAGAGGAGTCAGGTTCCCCGCCATGCAGCAGACTGTCTTCCAGACCTTGAAACGCCGTGCGGCCAAAGCTGTCGTAAACAAGAACCGGCTTTGCCGTATGGCAGAAGCGTATATTTTCCATACCATATTCCGGCGATGCATCAAACCGCCAGGCCAGGCCGGCTGCCCTGCGCAGGTAACCTTCCGCCGCTGCCATATCGCCTGCGGCATTGCTGTAACGGGCCTGGCGGCTGAGCAGGATAACCTCGGCCCGATCCAGATAGCTTACTTTTCCCGGTATCCTCAAACCGGACAGGATAGAACACATCCAGGAAAGCAGCTCCTGGGCCTGAGACAGGTTCCCTTCATGGGCAGCACATTCTGCCATTCCCATTACGACCCGGATCAGGCCGCTTAAGTGATTTACGGCAGCAGAGGACAGATAAGTCCCTGCCTCCTCATAACGCCCGCAAAGAGTCAGGAGAAAACCGATGGAGCTGTTGTTCAGGCCGGCATAATTATACTTTTTATACTCCTCGGCGGCCCGTTCCGGTTTCCCCAAATCGGCCCAGGTCTGTGCCAGCTGATTTCTCACAACCGCTTCATCCACTGCCTCATCCTTATTCTGATCCAGCAGACAAAGGCTGTGCTTTAACAGCTCCTGTGCCTTACGGGTGGCGGCGGGTTCCCGCTTCTCACAGCCAATGGTCTGATACAATTCCGCCGCGCACCAGACCACCTCAAAACGGTTCGGATACTTCAGCAGCGCTTTTTTTGCCTCATGGACCGCCTGATCATACTTTTTTCCCTGCATCAGATCCCGTATCGATTCCACGGCCTGCTCCGACTGTGAATCCAGGACATGGTAGCCCAGCAGCGCATCCACGGAAACCTCAAACAGTGCCGCCAGCTCCAGAAGGACGGAAAGCTCCGGGGTGGTGGCTCCGCTTTCCCATTTTGAAACCGCTCCGACAGTGACATTCATCGCTTCTGCCAGCTGTTCCTGGGTAAATCCCATGGTTTTGCGGCAGGAGCGTATATTATCTGATAATGTTAAACGCATTGTTTTTCGCCTCCCTTTCAGGTACATTCTAACTGATTGGGGAAGGCTTGAGAAGTGACATGCGATAATAAAAAGAAAGAAAAAACTTTCCTGACAGGAAATATTACCTGTTACCATATATTGGAGAAGAAAATTGTTAACTATTGGCAGAAAAATATTTTATGGTATATAATAATATCAGTTTTGGTGAGAGGAGTGAAAGGATGAAGAGATAATTTACTTTTGAGAACATGAAATGAGTAATTTAAACTGCATGGAAGCTGTGATGCAGTTTGTTTCGTGTCGTCAAAGGTAAGTTGTGACTCATCCTCATAACTCCTTTTTTATTGCAAAAAACAGAAAACGAAGGCAGTTGGGATCTTGCTTCTGTTTTGTAAATGGTTATAAATTGAGGGCGAGGTCTGTAACAGAGTCCGGCATACATAATGACGACGGGTAAAGGAGCGTGAAGTGTATGGCACAGATTCAGGTAACGGATCTCACTTTTTGTTATGAAGGAAGCTTTGATAATATTTTTGAGAATGTAACATTTGGCATAGACACTGACTGGAAACTAGGCTTTATTGGCAGAAATGGAAAGGGAAAGACCACATTTGCAAAGCTTTTGTCAGGAAATTATGAATACAGAGGAGTTATTACAGCGCCGAATCTTCATTTTGATTATTTCCCATATCAGGTAGAAGAAGCTGACTTTGACAAGCCGGCATCTGAACTTATGGAATTTGGGAAAGGTGACATTCAGGAGTGGCGCGTTATGTGCGAACTCAATCAAAGACCCCGCTGCAAGCAACGGGGTATCAAACTTGCAGCGCTGCAAAGCAGCGGGGTATTTGACCCTCGCGGCAGTCGCCAAATATCCATGCAAGCATGGCTGCTTGGCTCGTTGCTCGCGGGAATAAACTGGATAGTGATGTGGAGATATTATACCGCCCTTTCCGTACGCTGAGCCAGGGTGAGCAGATGAAAGTTATGCTGGCCGTATTGTTTTCTGGACAACATGAATTTCTGAACATTGATGAACCGACCAACCATCTTGATTTTGACGCAAGGCAGACGGTAAAAAAATATTTAAAGGGAAAAAATGGATTTATTCTCATATCCCATGACAGAGATTTCCTGGATGATATTATTGATCATGTACTTGTGTTAAACCGCAAATCAATCGAAGTACAGGCCGGGAATTTTTCCGGCTGGTGGGAAAATAAAGCACGCAAGGATGCGTTTTCCCAAGCGGAGAATGAAAAGCATTTAAAAGAAATTTCCTCATTAAAAAGGGCTTCTGAAAGATCCGCAAGGTGGGCGGAGAAGAATGAAAATACGAAGATTGGTTTTGATCCGGTACGTGAGCATGACCGTTTTTTAGACACACGGGCTTATATTGGAGCGAAAACAAAGAAAATGCAGGCTAGAAGGAAAAATTATGATATCCGCATAGAACGTGAAATCAGGTCGAAGGAAGGGCTTCTTCAGGATATAGAAAAATCTGTTGATTTAAAGCTTATGCCACAGAAATATTATAAGGATACGTTGATATATGCACAGGATTACACCTTTCAATTCCGCAATCAGGAGCTGCCCTTAATCAGCCATTTTAACTTCAGCCTGAAACAAGGGGAACGGATATTCCTGCATGGGAAAAATGGCTGTGGGAAAAGTACTTTCATGAAACAGATCCTGGCTGTGTCAAAAGGGAGCGGCACATGTGGCATTGGCGCGGACAGACAGGAGGAAAAGCCTGTTGTTTCCGGAGAATTAATGGTGTGTCTCGGCCTGCATATTTCATATATCAGTCAGGACACCGGTTTTCTGCATGGAACAATTAAAGAATATTGCAGGCAAAACGATTTTGATGAAAGCCTGTTTCTGGCAATCCTCAGACAGCTTGATATGGACAGGGTACAGTTTGAAAAAACGATGGAGAATTATTCGGAGGGACAAAAGAAAAAAGTGTTGATTGCCGGAAGCCTCCTGACACCGGCACATTTGTATATCTGGGATGAACCACTGAACTATATCGACGTTTTTTCAAGGATACAAATTGAAAATTTAATTCTGAAATCCCAGCCCACAATGCTTGTTGTGGAACATGATGTGAGGTTCAGAGACAAAATTGCAACCAAAATAGTGGAAGACTTTAAATAAATTATTCCGGCAGATTTCCTGTCGGAACAGAGAGCGGAGGTGACGGCGGTGTCAATCTTTGAGTATAACGAAGAAGAGGAAATGAGAAAAATCCGTGCAAGCGAGTACAAGAACGGAAAAGAGGATGGAATTGCTCAGGGGATAAAACAGGGGATAGAACAAGGAATAGAACAAGGGATAGTACAAGGAATGGTGGAAACCTGTAAGGAATTGGGTGTCAGTTTTGAGCAGACTGTAGCAAGACTGAAACTCCGTTTTGACATCAGTGAACAGGAGGCACAGGAAAAGGCAGGGCATTATTGGTGCTGACTTTTTCATAATGTGAAGAACCGATACCGCTTTATCAAATCAATCCTGCAATAATAAATGTCAGGAATAGTTGAATATACGTAAAAATAGTGATAAAATAAACGCAAGCATAAATTTCTAACGAATCTTGGCCACATGTGCCGTCTAATTTCCATTCTCAATTCAGAAACTCTATGCTTACTATCCAACAAAGAAAGCAGGAGCGGCTGATTGGGAAGGCTGCTCCACACACAGACAGAAAGGAGCAGCTTATGGCAGAAAAACTGCACGTAGTAAGAAATCAGAAGGATACGGTTTTCCGGATGCTGTTTCGGGAAAAGAAGGAACTATTGGAGTTGTATAATGCACTCAATGAT
>OJJF01000471.1_pt1 | contig 15315 bp, 21 predicted proteins | sample 1596121 | NCBI WGS metagenome assembly OJJF01 (sample SAMEA4350135, study PRJEB24818) | metagenome | biome: human; feature: gut; material: faeces | place: Denmark | collected 2013-09 | reverse complement strand
GGTTATTCGATGATGCCATCTAGTCCACCGTTGGACAGGGTGGATTTGTAAGTGTGTGTTATTCCTGTTACTTTTCCAAGACCTATACCGCCGTCAATATAGATGCAGTTATAAAGTGTTCCAGTTGTATCAGTTCCGAAGCTAAACTTTGCCCCACGGGATATAGAAGCCGCGTTCCTAGCCGTGACTTCACATGAGCCATGTAGCTCTACACTTGAGTTACCAACTGCCCTTATCCACCCATTGCCTGAAGAACCGCCTGTCATTGTTGCTGTACATCCTGTGAAGTCAACATTACTCCCATCAATCGTAAATTGGTAGTCTCCTGTGTAGTTAAATATACAATTTTCAAATTGTACATTTGCACAGTTTTCTACTGTTACTTTACCTTTAAAAGTTACATCACTAATTTTTAAGTAATGCGTTCTGTTTTTGATGTGTATTTCACCAGTTGCTACCGCTTGTGATGGTGCCCCCTGAATATGAACAGGCTGGAATGATGACGCATAACTAATAGCAAACTGAATAAACCTAAATGGTGAATCACTTGTTCCTCTCCCCCAGTTAGTGTTAGTAGTATTTACTCTTATACGTTGCTTACCTATCACACCATTAAATTCTAACTCACTACTTTTATCACTTAACCCACTATCATATGGGTTTATTTCCCACAACGACCATGAATTATAATCAGTAAAAATAGAGTTGTTACCATATTCTAGCATTTTTATAGTACTACCAGTAACATTAAGACCCTCAAATTCTTTAGCTTCGTAAGTTGGGTTACACAAATATTGATATAATAAGCCACCGTATACCTTATCAACTCTAATTGCATTCCTCACAAAGTCGTAAGAAGATGAGGTGTTATCACTCCATAAAGTAAATATATTACCTTTAAAATATGCTAAACCGTTAAGACCCCCTAATCGTCTAGCTTGCATAACTGGTCTTGAAATTGAAATTGAATAAACAGAAGTAAAAGAAACCGTTAACCCATCTCCAGAACATTGGCAAACATGAATTTTATTATCTTCTGTTTGTACGATAATATGCGGAGAATCCCCAATTTTATTAGCAATGTTTATTTGTGATGTCACCCCATTTACAGGCACTGTATTATTGATGCCTGTTGAAGCGTCATACATAATTAAATTGTTTGAATTTATAGGACATATCATATACACCTGTTTTTTACCGTTTGCGGTTAAAGCTGGCATATAGGTTAATGAATTTCCGTGCCCCCATGGTTTTTCTTCTGTGGATTGCAATACTAACAGATTATTATACCGGTTTAAAACTGTCTTACTTGTACTAGCATTTCTATTAACAGCCAAGACATTAGCCGTATAATCATCCCCATCATTTAGATAACACCATCCTTGAAAACTATTGCCGTCACTTGGCTTTTCAACTTGTTTTAATAATTTAAAACTTGGATAAACGGTTGGTATTTCTTTTACAGCTAATATCTTACTATTAGGATTTTCTTCGGTTGTTTCGCAATCACAAATAACACGATTTGAACAAATAAATAATGATGTTAAATTGTATGTTCCTTTCGGAATATATACATAGTCATAAGTGTTTAAAATCGTACTAATTCTATTAAACACAGATTGAGCAGAAGCGCTTCCTGTAGGGTCTGCACCCCCATCTGTAACCACATTCCAAACACGAGCACTTGCTTTATTAGCCAGCTTGTTTGTTGTATCTGTTATAACATTTTGAATCTGGTTTCTTGCGGTAGTATCCTTTAATGGGTACGTTCCAGATTGGATTTCCAGATTCGCTACTTCTTGTACCATAGTTTATCACCTCTATTTCTTTCCAAACACAAATGACAGGGTCTCTGTCGCTGGTTTGTAAATCGCATTGACTGTCAGTTCTCCATTTTCGAGCATCTGATTTAGTATCTCCTGAGCGTACTGCTTTAATGTTGTCTTCAACCACTGCTCTAAATCGTTCAACCATTCGATAATCTGATTATTATTTTTGACTAGCTCGTTTATTTTATACTGTATTTTAAGCAGTTTCTGGTAGCTGTCTAAATCATCATCAAAGTATATCGGAAGTACAAACGTACAGTAGAAATGCGTATAGCCTATAGTCTGTGGTATTTGTGCCATAGTATCACCCCTTTAGTAAATTAGCATAAACAATTCACGTAGTTCATTGAATATCATTTCATCAACGTTGCGTAATGATTCGTAATATTCCATTAGCAAACCTTGCTGTGAGCGACTAGAGAAACCTGTATTGTTGTGTTCATACGTTTCTGTGTTGTTACTCGTCGCATTAGCCTTTTGACTAGCGTTCTGTGTGGAATTTGCAGTACCCTCATTTTGGGTTGAATTAGTAGCGTAGTCACCGCCATGTAATGTGGTTTGCGGTAAGTCTGAATAAACTTGACTATTGTTGCTTGTATCATTTTGGGTCACGTTTCCGCTCGTGCTTGAATCGCTAGTTAAGTTGTTGTTACGTGTGTACGTTTCATGCATTTGCGTATCGATTAGTGGGTCATACTTTATCTCCACGGCTTCGTACATTTTATTGTACACAGGCATAATGAGATTCAACTTCTCACGGAGCTGGAATTTCCACGCTCCGATTGAAGTTATGTTTATCTCGTGAAAGTAAAAATGGCGTATAAGCTTTTCTTCAAACTCAGCTCTGTATGATTCATTGTAAATTGGGAAATTGAAATTGAATATTTTTGGAAGTGCAATCGCAATCTTTTCGTCGGTTGAAATTTCTGGTGTTTCCTGTGAATAGCTTTCCACTATCCAACGTACACTAATCGTGTATTGGTCTCTATCATCAAATATCATATTCCAACTCGCTTTCTACGTACCCAGCAATCTCCTGCCCATCCAGCTCTTGAGCGGCGGCAGGGTTAAAGGCACGGTTAACCAAGGTATCCAGATTACTTCTGAATATAACATCAGTGTTTCGCCCGAACATTTTGTTAATTTCCTTACACGCTTGTTTTCTGATGGTCAACCCACTGTTACGGTACATTTCAATCGCACCGCCAGACCCGTTTACTTCACCCTCGGTTCTACGCTCTCGCTTGTCTGTGTTTGAATTTTCGATACCTAATGCGGTCATGCCGTCATTCCATATAGCCTGATACATGAACCACAATTTATCAGCCACATATGGCGCATCTGTCTTTATGGATTGGAATGCTTCTTTGAAGTCAAGTCCTTGGCTCTTATCAGTTAATATAACTGGTACGTTTCCGTCATACTGCTCATAAGCTTCATTAACGGACTGGCGGTTTGCCATAGTTGTAGACATAGCCACTGGGGTTTTCTGGGCGTTGATATTTACATCTATAGCTCTCATAATGTTGGTTAGCCTACGAGCATATAAATCAATCGTCATAATCGTTGGTTTACGCAAGTAGTTGTTAAAGATAAACACGCTGTCCAAATCTGTACGTACATCAAAGTAATCAGAGGTAACCGAGTAAGGGTACCGTCTTGTTGGTGTGCGGTATATGTCCAGCTCTCCGTCAAACATACATGGAAGTGTAATATCACCCAGCACCTCATCATGGAAGTAGAGAGCATAGCCTTTATACATCAGAGTAAGCTCCAGAAATCTTTCGTCAATTGTATCGGGCAGGTTTATCCATTCATAGCAATTCATGCAGAGCATGGAAAGGCGCCCAAATATGTCCGCATATGTTGCATCATTGTTTAACATTGCTTTTATTTTTCTTCGTTTACTTGACATTATTTATTCCCCCTTCCATAATCTCCTACAAAATCACCATGCCAGAATGTGATACCATTATTGAGCGTAGCTTTTATTTTAGCTATATCTCCAAATGGAACACTGCCCGTTACTGTCGCTGATATCGTCTTAACGTAATTCCAACTTGGTCTCCCTGTTATATTTGGTACTTTAAGACGGTTTGTCTTATACCCGAAACGGTCAAAGAAATCGTCAATACGTTGCGCAAATTCTGAACGTATCGTTGCGGCGCAATACTTAGGAGATAAGTCATTGTTCGCCATAAGCGTTGTGGATGAATTTGTGCCCGAGTAAGTAGGCGGTAATGCCTTTTTGATGGATACCTCACGGAATGCGTCGAATGTCGTTGCTAGCATACTTCCTACACCAGCACCAACACCAAGTGGATTTCCAGACATTGCCGAGCCAACAGCTCCGACTGCTCCGCCAACCAGACTGTTACCAAAATTGAATGCTGTTCCCACAACGCCGCCATTCTGAGCTAGCCATGCCTTGTATGTGTCTATGTTAAATGAACATTGAGGGAATCCAGTCGTACACATTTTGTATAAGTCTTTGCCGTTTCCTCTATACCCATTTGGTGTGGTGTAAATAGATGGGTTAGGAGACACGTCCCATTCCAACTCGAATGTAGGAGCTGATGGGTTATTGAAGTATTCATACTGATATTCGCAAGAGCTACCCGCTCCATCAAATGCAATAAGTTTTATATATGGGTCAGTGTACAGTTTGTTGTTTCTCGGGGTGTACCCGTCAATGGTTGTAGGTCTAGCTGGGGCATTGTCTGTCAATGTACCATCGTTTATCATAGCTCCCCAAGCCATAAAGACACTAACGACACCATCTACTTTGTTTCCGTCGGTCAACTTCTTTAGGTATTCATTCACTTCTGTCACACCAGCGTCAGAAGCATCAAACCAATGGTAGCCGCACCCCTGATACATGCCGTGAATGATTGCCCCACCCTCATAGCTCGTACCATCCAAAGCAGTTGTACTAGCTACACATATACGTTTTACATTTCTAATCTTGGACTGGGAAACGGTATTGTATGTGTACTCCCCATACTCCAATCCCTCAGGTACTAAGTTGGCGCCGATAGCATCATTTGATATGTGCTCACGCTCAACCATACACGCTTTTATTGTGAAGTCAAAATACCATGTCTGCCACACATCCAGTTCAAATGTTATATTGCTTGTGTTGATGTTGACAAAATCAATAGCAGTTATAAATGCGTAAAACCATTTGTTCCCAAAGTTCTTATTTTGAAACATCAGATAATTACAATCATACAACGAATCAGCCACCAAATCCACGGCAATCTGGTTTTGCATACGTACAGGCGTCATATTTAATTTATTGTACTTTGTCTTTTCGGAAAAGTACGTGTACTGAGCACTAGCGCTAGCAAATGTGAGTGTGTCTGTATAACTGTTATCTAATGGGACGCCGCTCAAAATGCGTACATTCGTGAGCGGTGATATAGTCGTTATAAAATCCATTAAATCGCTACGGTGATTGTAGCCGTGCCTGTTTTGGATGGGTTAAGTACTGATTTAGCAGTAACAGTCAAAGTAGTATTTGTTTCTGTTCCTGCAATCTTCAACAGACCACTTGGGGTGATTGTGCTTGTTACAGTTTCAGTTCCAGTTCCAGATAACGCCCAAGTTACCGTCTTGTCCGCAAACCCTGTGCCAACAACTGCCGCTGATAACTGCAAGGTTGCGCCTTTGCTGAGTGTTGCTGTAGCTGGGGATACTGTTACCCTTGTAATACCGCTTGTCTGGTCTGTGTACATCATTGCGTTAGCAAATGGTGATACACTGAAAATCTTCCAAACGTGGTAAATGTTCTGCCAGTACATACCCTCTGGGTTGTAGATTTCTTTGTATGTCATTAGCACATCGAAAATCATGAACCAGTCTTTATCGAATGTGACAGCTGGAACACTCGCCAGTAACTGTAACTGGTCTTCAGTAAAACGAACATACTCAGGGTCGTTACCCAGCAGTTTGTCCAAACGGTCAAGGTCAAACACATCAAATCCGTCAATCATGACATGCCGTGCTTCAATTTCAGCTTTGTCCATGTTAAAGGCTGAAGCCAAAACATTGAAATTGTTAAGAGCGCCAAATTTAGCTGATGTCATAAGAATCAAGTCTTCTGGGCGGCTAAATGTAGTTACCTTTGCAATGTTGTATTTGTTGCTCGGGAAACGGAACATGTATGACGCTTCCGCCATCGTAGTGGCAACCTCTTTTACTGTGTCAGCTGTCACAGCTGGAATCTGAGTTACACCGATGTAACCATCCAGAATCATTTTAGCAATCAGGTATTTTGTAGTAAGAAATTCGTCATACTCGGCACCGCTGTACAGCGATTCATATAATCCACCGATAAGGTCATATACACCCTCAGGAGATAAGAACGCCTGTCTCAGATTCTCCTCACTGATTGACTTCTTGTAAAACTTCTCGTAGTTTAATGTATGGAATGCTGTATAAACATCGCCTGTTTCCAACTTGAATACATTTGTCTGAGCTTCCACGATATTATAATCGTGCGGCTCAGCCATAGCAACGAAGATTTCTTCTACTTTCTCACCAAAGGTCATTAGACCTCGCTTCAATGCTTTCAAGCTTGAACGATAAGCTTTTGATGTCAGTAAGACCATACCGATTCGGTTTGCTAGACTAGAATATAACTGATTTGGATAAGCTGGATTGTTCATCACCACTTCTCCAATTGCCGCTAAGTTAGTTCCATCAGCTAATGCTTTTGGAACGTCCTGAGCGTATGTGCCACCAATGTCAGCTCTCGCCGCATTCAGAATCTGTGCCGTGTTTGCTTCTAAATTTTTTACTGTAGGTATTTTTGGCATTTTAATCACTCTCCTTATTTAAACAGGTCATTGTATGTGACCTCGTTAATTCCCTCTCCGCCATCGTCGCGACCTCTTTCTAAGTCATTCCGCATGTCTTCCAGGTTTTCTTCCTTGATACGACCCATAAAACGGTCAATGTATCTCTGCTTCAATTCACGATACTTCGCTTCCCAGTCAATGACATTTTCTTTCGGGGTGTCCACCACATCATTGTCCTGTGGGTCTTGCCCGATATCTTTAGAACCGTCTTCGTTGTCTTCGTGGGTTGCTTCTCTTGCAACCCACTCATACTCCCGATTTTCCCCGTCATATGTTTCCCCGTATCTAGCGAGCATTCCCTCACGCTCGTCCAGTTCATCTTTTAAACGCCTAAAGTCTTCTTCCATATCAGGAGTCAACTCTCCGCTATTCATGAGCCGTGTAAGCAATTCCTCATATGCTAATCTTGTTCTCATTATCTTATTCTCCTTTTCAAATAATATATCCAAGGCATTTTATTTCCCTTAACGAAAGGTGGTCTACTTCCACATGGGATATAGATAAACCCCTGAAATGTTAGCCCTGCCATACTGTAATCGGGCGGTAGGTTGTAGGTGATGAAATATTCTGCCCCATAGTTACTGTTGCTTGTTACGATACTGCCGTCGCTGTTGATAACCTCAACGACTCCGACATGTCCTGTGCCAACTAAACCGCCGCTATAACAAATGATTGCCCCTAACTTTGCTGTCTTACCCCTCGAGTATCCGTCTTGCGTGTAACCATACCACTGGTCAGCATTACCAAGGGATAATGTTGGGCGTTTATTCATGATTTCGTACGCACGCCCCCAAGCATAACATGTACAGTTCGGCAATCCATAGCCCCCTAGGTAAAACGGATTTTCCGAATACCAGTATAGGTTATTGGGCATTCCGCTGTCTGTCAACCTTGGAGTGAATGTGCATCCGCCACCGATGTAATCATACCAAGTTAGAGCATCAGCCATTCGTTTTTCATAATGGTTTGTGGATGGGTCATAGCTAGGTCGCTCATATCCAACCATGAACAGAACGGCTAGCTTGTCTGCAGTCCAGCCCATAGAATTAGACAAAAACTGATTGCCTGTGATGCCTATCATGTCGCTGGTAGCTCCGCTATTGTAATATGGCTGAATGAATGCTTCGGTCGTGTACCACTCCGCCACACCACTTACATTTCGTATTTCCTGTGGAATAACCTTAAGTTGCACATCACCACTGGTATAAGGTGAAAGCCCGAGGGTGGCACAGTGTTCTTGAAGAACGCTTTTTGGTGTCCACTGCACAAGACCGTATCCACCACCGCCCCCTTCTTCCTCTCGACCAGGGTTCACACTACTTTCATTTTGCATGTTGCCAAGTATGGCTGCAATCGTTGCCTTATCAAAACCCATGTCTTGATAAGTGGATATAACGATATCAGCATTGTTTTCCATTTCCTGCTGATTCAGCCCACCCACTCGCGATATCCAAGGCATATTACTTTTTGAGGTTTGACTTTGCAAAGGCTTCTGTGCCACCTGTTGGGTAAGACACAACAATCCTATCGCCGCTAATCTCAATAACATCCAGTTTCATACCTTTTACATCCGCAATGAGCTTTACACCATCATAGTTGACTGCTTCTTTGGGGGATACCTTGTCACCGACCTTGATTTCTGTAGTAGGCTTCTGGCTGTTCCCTTTGTGCAAGTCCTTGAGCAAGGTTGGATAATCGTAATATGCGACATCCAAGTCCAGAGGGTCACCTCTGTACTGCCACATGCCGCAAGGGATTGACGGTTCAGAAACACCCCATTCTGCCAACCATAAGTCAACCGACTTCAACCGTGCTTCGTTCACAGCTTTTAACTGGTTGTAAAAAGACCTGTTACAATATAGGAGCAAATAAGTTTTGCACTCCTGCTCGACTACTTCTTTCCAAGCCTTTAATACTTCCATTTCGCTAGCGTACGTGATGCCATTGTTCTTTTTCCAATTTGTGCCATCGTCCCACTCCAAATCCAGAGCGATAGGATATGTGTTCCCATATCGGGAAATTAGGTTCATACACTTGTGGGCTTCGTCTTTTGCTTCTTTGTAGTTACGTGCGTAGCTAAAGTGATAAAAGCCGTATGGTTTACCATGCTTTTTGCACAACTTTACATTGTCTTCGATTTTTTTGTCAATAGCAAAGTGCCCCCAAGAGGAACGAATCATTACAAAGTCCGCCCCTTTGATTGCCGTTTCGGCGTTGCCGTTGTGTTCTGAAATATCAATTCCTTTTTTACTCATAGTCATTCACCTTTCTTCATAGTTTCTTTCAGCGCTATCAGCGCTTGCGTGTTGTTGTTAATCGCTTCTGTAACTTCAAGCATCTCCTTCGTATGCTGTTCGTTCAGTGTCTTAACATCCTCACGGTTCTTGTCTGTCTGGTACTTGACATACCACGCCATAGCACCACACATCACAATAGGGAATCCAACTGTCGTTATTGCTTGTAACCACGCATCCATGCAAACCACCACCTTTCAAACATACTATACCACATTACAAATACATTTTCAAGACATTCAGGAAAATTTCTTTACATTTGTAATTTTCAAAGTATAGACAGCTGTTTTGGTAGTACTTGACAGCCACATCCACCATTGAACCGTGTTTGCTTTTGACCAGCATTGTATTCTCATTATGCCCGTCCACGGTAAGGGCATAAATCAATTTGCATTGAGGGTCAACATCCTCTGATATCCACATCTTACCAAGCTTATAGGATATCCATGCGCCCATAGTTTGTTCGTCATAAATGAATGTAAAGAATGGTACGCACTGTTCTTTCTTCCCAATAAAACCGGCTTTCTCCGCCTGAAACTTGTTGTGCAATGAGAATGACCCATAAGCTGTACCGCTTATCAGGTTTCCAACAGCTGTCTGCTCACGGTATTTAATAAAATCTTCGTCTGCCGCTAGATAAATCATTGCTCTACCGTCCTTGGATTTGCTCACGTTTTTACCGTATGGCTTTTCAACACCGTAGTATAATGCATATGGATTGTATATCGTTGTGGCATTACCAAGCAGGTATACCTCAACTTTTTCACGGTTTCGGAATACGGTATCTATCAGACCGCTTAACAGCATAGGTTCCTGTTTTAGATAACGTTCAGTCTGACCTTCCTCGATTAAAAATTCGTCAAACATAATGGCATCCACATCAGGGAATGACGCTCGCTTAAAGTCTTTAGCTAATGACAAAGGGATAAAGTAACACATTTGTTCGTCCCCGTAGTACGCGCCTTTTGATTCACACTTTATGTCTTCGTCAAAAAGCATAGCGTCATTGATATCCTCAAATATATTCGTCGTGCCAAGTATACGTTTCATCTGGCTGTCCGTTCGGAACACATACACAAACTTACGTTGGCGTTTCACAAATCTATTTATCAGATGCTTCTTGACTCCAAAGGTCTTTCCGCATCCTCGTACACCCAGCACCATCATGATAGGTACGTTGTGTGACAGCACGCTATTTATATCCAGCCATTTTGGCTCAGCCATTTAATCACCTCTTTTGTAAAAGAAAAGCAAAGCTAATACAGTTTGCCATAGCATTACCAGTGCAACAGTATCGGGCAGGAGTTACCCTGTGGTATCCCAACCTGTATGACAATTCAACCATAATAACCTTGCTACTATATTGTAGCATACTATGGTTGGATTGTAAATGCCTTTTTAACAAGTGTGATACCATTCTTTGTCATAACAGGCATCAGCTTACCGTCAAACCAGTTAGATGGTCTAAAGTTATCATACGTTACATATTTGTAACATTGTTTAGGCATACCTGCACAGGTTATATTAAGGATACGCGTATCTCCATCCACCTCGTAAAACTGCCATGGTTCTGCTTTTTCAGATTTTATCATGGTTTCCATTGTTTCACGTGAAACACTTTCTTCCTCAATATAGGTCTTGGCGCGAATAAAGTACCCTCTTACCCATGTCTTCTCCAAGTCCCACCAACCAAGTTTCGTGCTGTCTATGTCAAGATTATCAGGTAATTCCGTGCCCACTAAATGTAGACTATCTGTATCCATATAAATAAACCTATCATAATTCTTCTGGGCAGAGCGTAAAGATTTGTCACGCCCATAGCTGGTAATGAACGAAACCACAGGCACATAGATACTGTCACGCTGTTCTACTTCACCCACTTTGAAACGTAGCTTTTCGTCATAATATGGTATTTTCTCCTGTACCTCGGGGCGTAGCCCAAATTTACCCGATAGGGAATTCATCATATCCTTAGCAATCTGCCGTAGACCTTTGTTTCCATCCTTGGTAGCCTGTGCCTTTATCGCATACCACTTGTCAATGTACTCCGTGAACATATTTTTTGATTGCATAAACTTATACCCACTTATCCAAGATACATTGTATACGTTGTAGTGGTCTAAAAATAATTTCAAGTCAACGCTTGTCAGGGTAAGCTCAACGATGTTACCGTCGGATGATTCTAAAAAATCTGTGCCTCTAAACAGTCCCGAGTGCTTTAATTGTATCGTCGGGATATAACCCTCTTTCAACTCAAAGCTACAGGATAGCTTTTGGATATACAATGGATATAACTTATCCTGCCTATACTTACCTGTATAATATATCGGCTCGCCAAATGGCAAGAACATTTCATACATTGCCCAAGGGTACATACTATTCACATCCAGAGTTATCCCACAGCCGATTTCCTGATTCGCAAAAATCTTGTGCACCTGAGTGGCACCGCCTTTATATGACTTCCTGCAAAAGGCATCTATCTCAGGCGGTAACACAGGAAACCAGCGTTTAAAATTCTTCTTGCCGATAATCTCCTTGTAGTCCCACAACGCATTACTCCCTTGCGTTATCTTAGTCAATCCCTCGTTGAACAGGATATGCAAAGCTTGTGACATGATGGCAACATCCGCATGTTGATATTTCCATTCTTTATCGGTTGGCATATACCCCTCTGGTCTAGGCTTATCATAGTCAATTTCCAGCTTGCGGTATGTTAGTCCGTAAGCTTTAGCTATCTGTTCAACGCTCAGGCGTATCAATTTCAAGCTATCGTAAAATGTCGTAGTAGTATCGCCAAAACAAACAGTAACGGAATAAAATTGACCCATGTTCGATATAAGGGTAGAAAATTCATGCTTCTTTAGAATCCGCTTATTTGACCAGCTGTAACCATGTGTCAATAGATACGACAATATATAACTACTATCAAACTTTAGATTGTGAAAATAAATTACCCTGTCTGCCAACGAGCAGTATTCGATAAAACTTTCAATGTCTATCCCTCTGCAAAAATTATCGGGGTCACCAACTACACAGCTTTCCCATGACCAGACACGGGCAGTTTCTGCGTCGGTGGTAGTCTCGAAGTCCGCTGTGTAACGTATCACGAGAACCTCTGTTTATTCTTGCTCCACCAATCTTCCCACTGCTCCGTTATCATCTCGTACCGTTCGCCTACCTCATTCGGGTTATACATTGCGGTGATTGTCAAAAAGTAATTTTCAAACCTTGCCTGAGAAACAGCGGCAGGAGATAACCCCTTAACAAAATCATACAAGGGATCGTCTTCCCCAACCCCCAGTTCTTTCCGCATTGCTCCTAGATACTGCCAATAATAGTTTTCGTCGATAACTTCTGGATGCTGGATACGCCTAAGCTGTTTTTCCATGGACGCCACAAACCTATCAAAATTTCCTTGTTCCATTTCATTAAAATTAAACGGGCGGATAAAGAAATTCGTTTCGGCAATCTCTCGGCGTGCTGTGTTCTCGTCTGATACCTTATCAAAATAATTCTTGATTCGCCTGTTGGTAGCGTTCGTCAAGATACGTGCTTCTCTTATCTCGTACTTTGTCCGTACCTCTCCTGTGCCAGAATTTTCTAATTCAAACGCGCCTTTCTGATGCACTCGTTTCAGGCTATTCACGATTCTGTTATAATCTGCTCGAGTGTCTATTTTTGCACGCACTTCCTCATACGTTAACTGCTTAGGTGCAAACATAGCCAACTCAGGTTTCTTGTTCAATTCTCTTGTGATTCTACCGTTATATGATGCAATAACTTTTTGCAAGTTACGCCTATCAGCGTACTTCCACCTTATCGCCATTAAATCACCACCTTACAAAATAAGGCAGGGCAAATACCCCCACCCTTATGATTACTTAGCTAAACCAATGTGATAGTAACGTTTCTGAGCCTTATCTTCCTGTTTAATAACCACCTTGATTGGTTTTTCCTTTGTTGGATATCCTACAAAGCTAAAGAGCTTCTGTAAATCCCCGAAGATGCAGATGCTACCTGTAGCATAGCTTTCCCCTTTATCGTTAAAGAGGATGCACCGTGGGAATACTTTTTCTTCGCCTGTTTTATCGTCGATTGTTCTTGCTGTGTCACAGTATACAGCGGTAAGCTTAAATGGCACATTGATTACCTCAGACAGCTTCTTGTCTGGCTGTGTGATAGCGGAGAAGAAATGAATCTTGTCATCCTCTGTCTCCATCACGTAGTTTGTCCACATTGAACCCTCTACGCTCTGTGCGTGCGCTAACTGCATTGCAAATGATTCTTCTGGTAATTCTACTACTGCTGGCATGTTGTTTGTGTTTTCCATTTTAATTTTTCTCCTTTAATATTATTCTACGATTGTTGCATGTGCGATAAATTCACTCAACGGGCATTGCATCAATACTTCCGTTGTCTTGCTGTCCACTACGATAACGTTATCGCCCGTGATTTTATTGCGAATCAAATAACGTCGTGCGGCATGGCTGTTCAGCGCCAGACCCTCAACGGTGTGCGCTCCCTGTACCATCTGTCCACTTTCACCCAGCTGCATAAATACGATGTTCGTATATGGGACTTTTCTTGTGATAAACTTTGACATGTTTTCACCACCTTTCGCTTTCGCACTTTAAGTATACCAAAACAATATGGGATAAATATGTTAATTTTGTGTGAAAATATGTGAACGATAAATTATGTGATTTTAAGAAAACGCATTTTAGCTGTTGACAGGACGACATAAAAGGCGTATACTATAAGTGAAGATAAGGTAACCCCTTAAAGGAGAAAAGAAATGCAATATACTACACTTAAGGAATACACATATGAACTTCATATGAAAGAAAGTATCGATGTTGTTGCTGTATTTTATCACGGTATTAACATTCTCTCAGGAACCCCAAAAGAAATATTTGAATGCGTTACACCTAGTATCGTTGTAAAAGAAGCAAAACGCATAAATCGACCCTATCATAAAATGATTATAATAGGAATCGATATTGATGAAAGTGAGGTGCAATAAAATGAAAAGAGAATATTACATTGATGGCGAACAAGTCACGAAACACACATACTTCAAATGTTTAGAAGATGATGTATTTAAATACTGGCAAAATGAGCCTCACGGTTGGGTGTGTTTTGAAGACTATTATGGTTATGTTAAACAAAAAATAAGAAGCGGAAGCGAATACAGCTATAGGCATACTTACTGGAGTGAAGTAATAAGATGAAATTATTAAAATACGCATTATGGTTTATCGCTGAAACAACATTGATACTTATGTTTCTGGCTTTATGGTGGGGGTAAAGAAAAATGAAAATTAAAAGAATTATAAGAATTATACGGGTAATATTTCATGATGTTATATCAAATATAGTATACTATGCGGAAGAAGATTATAAAAATGAAAAATACTAAATACGTATTATTGCTTATAGTCTAAATAACATTTATACTTATGTTTATGGCTTTTGTGGAAGAGGTAAAAAAAGGTGGTGATAACATGGAGACATATACCAGTATTAAATGTGGATTAAGAGCAAGGATTGAAGGTCTTGAAATGATGCTTGATATGTATGAAAAAGACAATCCAATGCGGCACACCATGATGATTCGCATAGATGAGTGTAACAGACTGATGCGGATACTTACGACTTTAGAAAATGATAAGGAGAATGAAAATGAATTGGGGAAATGATAACACAGAAATTGCAAGACTGAAAGAAAAGGTAAAGAAGCTAGAAGTATCTTTGAATTATGTAAAGACACACTTAGAAGCAGAACGCCATTATCTGGAAAGACTGGAAGGCGAATTTACTGAACTTAACTTGGATTATGCTTTCTATAAAGAAGAGTATGAAAAAACAAAAAGCGTAATGTTAAGAAATAAAACACTTGAGCAACGGTTATCGAAGCAAAGAGAAATTATTAAACTGGCTTTAAATAAACTTTACGGGAAGGATGATAATAATGGAAATTATATGTGCCGCAATTGTCAGCTGTGTAGGGATATTTGCTATTACATGTATTGCGATACTGACAGCGTGGAAAGATGATGAAAGATGAAACGCATTGACGTTGAACGCAAAGCGATTGATATTTGTAATCAGTTGGATAGTAAACACTCATTGCTAGCAAATTACATGATTACAGATAATCAAACAATCACATTCCATACAAGGCATAGACGTATATCAGAATATGTGTGTGCTAGTGAAATCATGTTAGATGATTTCATGATTATGCGCAAAGAAGATTGCGTGTGGCAAATATCGAAACATCACACTGATGAATTACTAAAATGGATGAATTTAAAATAATAAGAATGA
>OJJF01000466.1_pt1 | contig 15458 bp, 18 predicted proteins | sample 1596121 | NCBI WGS metagenome assembly OJJF01 (sample SAMEA4350135, study PRJEB24818) | metagenome | biome: human; feature: gut; material: faeces | place: Denmark | collected 2013-09 | reverse complement strand
ACGACAACTCACAACAAACAAATGTAAAAAATTTGACTTTTTTATTTTTGCAAAAAAAGTCGATGGTTATCGACAATTTTTCAAGATTTTATGACTTTTAGATTAGCCTATTTTGTAAAAGTTCCGTTATATTTAAAATTTTAAAAGTATGATATAATATTGGAGCTATTAAATTAGCGTGTTAATTATGGAAAAAAAAGAAACTTTAAATAAGAATTTAAAAATTACATTAGATGTACAAGAAGTAGCTGCACTTGTAGGAGAAACATGTATTGAATGTTATGGTGTAGTTGGCTTAACGAGTGGAGATTCGTTAAGAAATAAATTAGTTATTTTAAAAAGAGATAACTATGTTGACGGTGTTTTTGTTTCTAAGGAAAAAAACAAGTTTTATTTAGATGTCCATTTAGTGTGCGCATATGGAGTAAAAATAAGCGAAATTGTCACAGAAGTAAACAAACGTTTAACTTATATCTTATCTAAAAAATATGGAGATTTGTTTACTAGAGTAAATGTATACGTTGACGAAATTCGTGAACTTTAATTTATTGAGGTAAAATATGAAGTTTATAGATGGTAAAATCTTTAAAAAGATGGTTATTAGTGGTGCTAATAATTTGTATAATCATTATCCTGAAGTTGATGCATTAAACGTATTCCCTGTCCCAGATGGCGATACAGGTATGAATATGAACTTAACAATGACTAGTGGTATGAAAGAAGTTGTTAATAAGTTCGATGATGATCTATATAGTGTTGCTAAAACTTTCTCTAAAGGCTTATTAATGGGCGCTAGAGGCAACAGTGGTGTTATTACTAGCCAAATTTTTAGAGGAATTGCTGATAGCTTAGAAAATAAAACATCAATTAATGCTATTGGATTAGCTGAAGCTTTTGATAATGGAAGAAAAGTTGCTTATAAAGCAGTTATTAAACCAGTTGAAGGAACAATTTTAACTGTCATTAGAGAAGCAAGTGCTAAGCTTTTAAATGATGCAACAGAAAAAATGAGTATTGAAGATGCTTTTTCTATTTTATTAGAAGAAGCTCGCGAAAGTCTTGAACGTACACCAAATCTTCTTCCTGTTTTAAAAGAAGTTGGCGTTGTTGATAGTGGCGGTGCTGGTTTAGTTACAATCCTTGAAGGTATGGAAAGTGCTATTCATGGAGATGTAATTGAAAGAAATGAAGCAACTGCAATTGATACAAAAGGTTCTGCACAAGTTAAAGCAAATGATGAAAATGATGAATTCGGCTATTGTACTGAATTTATTATGCGTTTAGGACCAGACAGTGTTAAAAAAGTATTTAATAAAAATAGATTTACAAGTGTTTTAAATGCGCATGGTAATTCTTTAGTTGTCGTTCAAGATGATGATATTGTTAAAGTACATGTTCACACATTAAAACCTGGTGATATTTTCAATTATGCACAACAATTTGGTGAATTTGTTAAATTAAAATGCGAAAACATGACAGAACAACATAACGAAATTTTATTCAATGAAGCAAATAAAAACGGTATGCATATGGCTGCTAGTGAATTAAATAAAGCTCCTTTAGCTGCACCAAAAGAAGTTAAAGAAACACCAAAGCAAGAATATGCTGTTATTGCTACAAGTAGTGGTAAAGGTATTGATGCTTTATTTGAAGAAGTTGGAGCAAATTATATTGTTAGTGGTGGTCAAACAATGAACCCATCAACAAATGATTTCTTAAATGTTATTGAAAAAGCTAATGCAAAGAATATTTTCATTCTTCCAAATAACGGAAACATTATTATGGCAGCTAACCAAGCTAAAGAAGTTTTAGAAGGAAAAGTTAACGTTGTAGTTATTCCTAGCAAAACTATTATGCAAGGTGTTGTTAGTGCTATGAATTTTAATCCTGACTTAAGTGTTAAAGATAATACTGATGTTATGACTGATGCATTATCTACTGTTAAATCTGGACAAGTTACATTCGCTATTAAAGATACTGAAATTAGTGGTGTTAAAGTTAAAAAGAACGAATATATGTCTATTTTAGATTCAAAAGACATTATCGCTTGCCATAAAGACAAATTTAATGCTTTAAAAGATTTATTAAAGCACATGGTTGATGAAGATAGCTGTGTTATTACTGTAATTCTTGGAGAAGATGTCGCTAACGATAAAGAAAAAGAAAGAGTTGAAAAATTCCTTTCTAAAGAATTTAAAGATTGCGATTTCGATGTAAGAATTGGTAACCAACCTGTATATTCATATATTGTTGGTGTCGAATAATTTAAATTTAATTTTATAAGCGTGATTCAAATCACGCTTTTAATTTATTCTTAAAAACAAATTAATCTATTATATAAGCCTTTAAGAAGTGTGAAATAGGTTATTTGGTTTTCGTACTTTTTGATAAGTTTGTACTATGGTATAATTTATAAGAATTTTGGAGTAATAATTATGAAATTTGTTATTGATATGATGGGTGGAGATAATGGCCTTGATGCTACTATCGGCGCTACAAAAGAATTTATAAAATTACACGATGATGTCGAATTATTTTTAGTTGGAGACGAAACAAAATTAACTGATTTTTCTTCATTTAAAAATGTACATATTTTACATAGTGATACAGTTTTAAAAATGGATGTTGACCCTTTAACTGCATTAAAGGATAAAACAAGTAGTTTGATGGTTGCAATTAAAGCGTATTTAGATAATAACTGTGACGCTATTATTTCAGCAGGAAGCACAGGCGCTTTATTAAGTGCTTCAATTTTTAAAATTAAAAGATTAGAAGGAATAACTAGACCTTGTTTAATTACTTCATTCCCAACAATTGATAAAAATAAGAAATTTGTTGTTTGCGATTTAGGTGCAAACAGTTCAAATACAAAAGAAGAACTTGTTCAATTTGCTATTATGGGCAAAATTTATTACTCAATTTTATATAAAAAAGACAATCCAGAAGTATTTTTGCTATCAAACGGAACAGAAGAAGAAAAAGGTTCTCCTTTAAATAAAGAAGCGTACCCACTTTTAAAAGAATGCAAAGAAATTAATTTTAAAGGGAATATCGAAGGCAGAGATCCACTTTTTGGTGGTGTTGATGTCCTTGTTACAGATGGCTATTCTGGCAATATTTTCTTAAAAACTGTTGAAGGAACAGCAAAAGCAATGTCAAAAATGTTAAAAGATGGCTTTAAAAAGAATATTTTAACAATGATTGGATATTTATTTGCAAAAAGCGGTGTAAATGAAATTAAAGAAAAAATGGATTATAAAAATGTTGGTGGAGCAATGCTTATGGGTGTTAATGGAATTGTCATTAAAGCGCATGGAAGCAGCGATGTAAGATCATTTTTAAGTGCTTTAAAGAATGCTTATATGCTTGCTGATGTTAATGTTATAGAAAAAATAAAGAAAGGCTTAAACAATGAAAAATCTGAATGATTTTTTCTTAAAATATAATATTAAGCCACGTAATAAAGAATTATATGAGATGGCTTTTACTCATTCTTCATTTAATAGTGATGCAAAAACACATCACCATGACTATGAAAGACTGGAGTTTATTGGAGATAGCGTTTTAGGTTTTGTTATTGCAGGTACGCTTTTTAAAACTCATCCTGAAATGAGAGAAGGCGATTTAACAAAAGCTAAAAGCTTTCTAGTTCAAACGGAATATTTAGCAAACCTTGCTAGAAGAGAGAATTATACTGATTTCATTAGAGCAGGACATTCATTGACAGTTGAAGAAGCAACAAAACATAATTCAATTCTTGAAGATATTTTTGAAGCTGTGATTGGTGCTATATATCTTGATCAAGGTATTAAATTTACCACAAGATTTATAAGAAACATTTATGGTGATGATGTTAAAAACTTTGAATTAACTGATTTAAAAGATTATAAGAGTATTCTTCAAGAAGCTATGCAAGCTGAATACCGCGAATCAGTAATTTATAAAGTAATAGATGAAAAAGGACCTCCACACAATAAAACTTTCTTTGTTGAAGTTAAGTTCAATGGGCTTGTTTTAGGAAGAGGAGAAGGAAAGAGCAAAAAACAAGCTGAACAAAATGCAGCTAAAGAAGCTTTAAGTAAAAAGGCAGTACTTTAATTATGGGATTATTTAAGTTTTTAAAAGAAAAATTTGGCAAGAAAAATGCTAGTCAAGAAGTTCAAAACGAAGAATCAATAAAAGATACTAAAACTTTAGAAAAATATGATAAAGGATTAGAAAAATCACGTAAGAATTTTTCAAATAAATTAGATGAACTTACAAAAAAATATAAATCAGTGAATTCTGATTATTTTGATGAACTTGAAGAAATCTTAATTGAAGCTGATTGTGGCATTAGTTTTACTTTAAATACAATCGAAGAATTATTAGCATCATCAAAAAAAGAAAATATTTCTAATCCAAAAGAAATCAATGAAATGCTCGTTGATAAAATGTTCCTTAATTATTTAAAAGAAGGTGGAGATATTAAAAACGAACTTTCTTTTGATAAAAAACCAGAGGTTTTACTTATGACAGGCGTTAATGGAGTTGGAAAAACAACTACAATTGCTAAATTAGCTAATAGATACATTAAGCAAAATAAAAAAGTTTTATTAGTTGCTGCTGATACATTTAGAGCTGGCGCTAAAGAACAATTAAAAGTCTGGGCTGATAGACTAAACATGCCAATTGTTACTGGAAATGATTCAGAAGATCCTGCTAGCGTTGCTTATAAAGGCATAAAAGAAGGACTTGCTAAAGACGTTGATTTAATTATTGTTGATACAGCTGGTAGACTTCAAAATAAGAAAAATTTAATGGATGAACTTAAAAAGATTTATACAGTCACAAAAAAACTTATCGATCATGAACCTGAATGTTTCTTAGTTATTGATGCAACAACTGGACAAAACGGTGTCTTACAAGCAGCTGCTTTTAAAGAATTAATTAATATTACTGGCATTGTCATTACTAAAATGGATGGAACTAGTAAAGGTGGAATTATTTTAGCGATTAGAGAAGAACTTGGGATACCTGTTAGATTTATTGGACTTGGTGAAGGAATGGATGATCTTGAAGAATTTGATTTAGACAAATACTTATATGGATTGTGCAGTGGCTTAATTAAAGATGCTTGATATTAATGAATTTAACTATATAAACGAATTATTTGATTTATATAAAAACCTTTTAACAGATAAACAAAGAGATATTATGGAAAAATATTTTTCTTATAATTTGTCTTTAAAAGAATTAAGCGATGAATTAAAAATATCAAGAAGTGCTGTTCTTGATACGATTGATCATTCAATTATTAAATTAAAACAGTACGAAGAAAAATTAAAATTACACGATAAATATCGTAAAATTGTAAAACTACTTGATGAAACGAATGTTTCAGAAAAAGAAAAAGAAGAAATTATTGGAGAATTATATGGCATTTGAGGCTTTACAAGAGAAATTCACTAGAGCACTTAAAAAGATTAAAGGTGAATCGAAATTAACTGATAAAAATATGGATGAAATGCTTAAAGAAGTTAGAATTGCACTTCTTGAAGCTGATGTTAATTATAAAGTTGTAAAAGAATTCGTTAATAGCGTAAAAGAAAAAGCATTAGGTGAACAAGTTTTTGATAAATTAAATCCTAGTGAAATGGTTATTAAAATAGTAAGAGATGAACTTGTAAGTTTACTTGGTGGTTCTGATTCTAAATTAACTTATAACAAGAATAAACCAACAATTATTTTACTTGTTGGCTTACAAGGAAGTGGTAAAACTACAACAGCTGCTAAACTTGCTTACTTAATGAAAAATAAAGAAAATAAAAAGGTTCTTTTAGCTGCTTGTGATGTTTATAGACCTGCTGCTGTTGATCAATTAGACCAATTAGCTAAATCTATTAATGTTGACTTAGTTAATATGGGAACTAAGGAAGATCCAGTTAAAATTGCAACAATTGCAAAAGAAAAAGCGTATAACGATCACTATGATGTTTTAATCATTGATACTGCTGGTCGTCTTCAAATTGATGAAGTTTTAATGAATGAATTAAAACGTATTAAAAATGATATTAAACCAGATGAAATTCTTCTTTTAACTGATGCAATGGCTGGCCAAGATAGTGTTAACGTTGCTAAAGTATTTAATGAAACACTTGGTTTAACTGGCGCTATTATGTCTAAAATGGATGGCGATTCAAGAGGTGGTGCTGCATTAAGCATTGCTCATGTTACTGGAGTCCCAATTAAATTTATCGGTGTTGGTGAAAAAATCAATGAATTAGATGTCTTCTATCCAGATAGAATGGCTGAAAGAATTCTTGGAATGGGGGATGTTTTAACTTTAATTGACAAAGTCGAACAAAATATCGATGAAAAAGAAGCTAAAAAAGATGTTAATAAGATCATGAAGGGCGAATTTACTCTTGATGATATGCTTAAACAAATGAAACAAGTTCAAAAATTAGGAAGCCTTGGAGGACTTATGAAACTTATTCCAGGCATGCCTAAAGTAAGCGAAGAACAATTAGATGCAGCCCAAAAAGAAATGAAAAACTTTGAAGTTATTATTAATTCAATGACTTATGAAGAAAGAGCACATCCTGAAATTTTAAAAAATAGCCGTAAAGTTCGTATTGCAAAAGGCTCAGGAAAAACAAACGCTGACATTAATAAAGTCATTAAAAAGTATGAACAAATGAAAATGATGATGAAAGAAATGCGTGGCGCTAATGGCAAAATGGACATCAATAAGATGAAACAAATGAAAAATAGATTTAGGTAAAACTAAATCTATTTTTTTATAAATTTATGGCCTTTAATTAAGGCATCTTCCTCCCGTTTAGGAGTAACACCTTCATCAATTTCTTGAAGCAATTTCTTATCTTGTTTACTGAAATTATATGAATTATATAAGTCTTCTCTATATTTTTTTGTAAGCTTTATGGCTTCTTTTTTTCGCCATTTTTTAATTGCTTCATGATTTCCTGAATAAAGAATATCTGGAACTTCTTTGCCATCATAATTATATGGTTCAGTATATTGAGGATATTCTAATAGACCATTATCAAAACTTTCTTCATCAATACTTTCTTTAGTTATAACGCCATCAATTAATCTTGAAACGCTATCTACAATAGAAATAGCAGCAGGTTCACCACCTGTAAGAATGAAATCACCTAGTGAAATTGATTCATCAAAATAATCGTAAACTCTTTCATCAATACCTTCATAGTGGCCACATAAAATAAGTATTTCATTATAACTTTTTGATAACTCAACTGCCTTTTTTTGATCATATTTATATCCACGAGGGGACATAATAATTTTATGAGTAGAAGGAGTAGAATTTGCTTTTAAGGCGTCAATTATAGGTTGACATTTCATAATTAAACCAGCTCCACCACCAATAGGAGGAGTGTCAGTTCTATTATATTTATCTAGAGTATAATCTCTAATATTGATAACTTTAATTTCAATAAGTCCTTTAGCAATAGCTCTTTTTAAAATAGAACTACTAAAAAAAGAATCAAACATTTCAGGAAATAATGTAAGTATTTTAAATACCATTAATCGATTAATCCTTCTATAACATTAATAGTTATTTTTTTATTTTTTAAATCTACGTTTTTAATAAAAAAATCATTAAAAGGTACAAAAAATTCACCTTTTGCAGGCTTTTTAGAAATTTTAAGCGTTATTTGAGCTGGAAATTCTTCAACAGAAGCAACAGTTCCAAGCTTGTTTGAATCAGAATCATAAACTTCTAATCCAATTAAATCTTCATAAAAGAATTCATTTTCAAATAAAATACTTTCATCTTTTAAAGCAAAAAAATCATGTGAAAGAAGTTTCTCTGCTTCCTCAATTGAGTTGATTTCTTTAAATTGTATTTGATCAAAATTGCCACCTTTAAATGAATGAGATTCGATTGTTAGTGATTTATATTCACCATTAATAAGTACAAAAAGTACATTTCCTTTTTTATATCTAATATCTTTAAAAGAAGTAGTCGAAAAGACTTTAACGTCTCCTTTAAGACCAATTGTTTTTAATATAGTTCCTACTTTTAAATATTTTTCCATAATCAATTAAACATAAAAAAGGAAGGAGATTATTCTCCGTCCTTTTTTTCTTCATCAAAAGATTCAAATTTAATGTGAACCTTTTTATTTTCAAGCTTACCAGCAATAGAAACGATGTCTCTAATTGCGAATGCGACACATCCTTTTTTACCAATTAAGCGAGCGATATCAGAACTTTCAGCACAAACAAGTAAAGTTAAATCGCATTTTTGATCTTCAGTGTTAACTTCTCTAATAAGTAAAGCACTTGGATTTTTAATAAATGGATCAACGACTGTATGAATTAAAGCTGAATAATCCATTACTATTTACCTTCTTTGTTGTTTTTTGTATAAGCTACACTAGCTTTTTTAACTGCGTTACTTGCTTTTTCAGCTTTTGATTTTTGAATTAAACCTTTTGCTGTAAAAATAGCTTTGATTGTATCGCTATATTGAGCACCTGTATTTAACCATTTTAAAGCGACTTCTTCGTTGATTGCTGCATTAGCAACACCTTTTGAAGGATCATATGTACCGATTTGGTCGAGATATCTTCCATCACGTGCATATCTTGAGTCTGCAACGACAATTCTATAGAATGGTAATTCGTGTCTACCTTTTCTAGCTAATCTAATTTTAACTGCCATAATTAATTTCTCCTTTAACGCTACATATGATAAATAATCTAAGTTTAAGTGTCAAGTACTTTTACTTGACATCTATCAAATATTTATAAAAATATTTTTTGACTTTCATGCTAGTTTTTTGATATTATATTTAAGCATTTTTAAAAGATGCTACGGACGGTCCAATATAAATGTCACTTTACAAGAACGTCAGGAGAACGAAAAAGAAGGAGGAAAGCAAAATGAATACAAATTTAGTTAAAGAAGTTGCTAGTACCCAATTAAGAACAGATGTCCCACACTTTAAAGCTGGTGATACTGTTAGAGTCAGTGTTAGAATCGTTGAAAACGGAAAGTCAAGATTACAAGCTTTTGAAGGCGTTGTACTTGCAAGAAGAGGATCTGGCGTTGCAGAAACATTTATTGTCCGTAAGATGTCAGACAAAATCGGTGTTGAAAGAGTATTCCCTGTTCATTCACCAAACGTTGCTAGCATTGAAGTCTTAAAGGTTGGTAGAGTAAGAAGAAGTAAAATCTTCTATCTTCGTGAAAGAAGAGGAAAAGCTGCAAGAATTAAACAAGTTCTTAAATAGTTTTTTCCAAAATATTTATTTAGTGACTATAAGGAGGCGTCTTAGATGCCTCTTTTATTTTAAAAATAATTCTTATAGTTAAATAAACACATTAGTTTGGTATAAAATATTCTTAATTGTTAGTAGGAGGAAGACTACATGAATAGCGATGAATTAAGCAAAACGAATATCCACTGGTATCCAGGACACATGAAGCAAGCCAGTAATGCTTTAATTGAGAAAGCTAAAATGGCAGATTTTGTTATTATTGTTTTAGACAGTCGTGCTCCATATTCAACAATCAATAATTTCTTTTTAAGACTTTTTGATAATAAACCAAGATTATTTATTCTAAATAAAATAGACTTAGCTGATAAAGAACAAACACATAAATGGGCTAAATTCCTTACAAAAGATGGAATGAGAGCAATCGAAGTTAATTCTAAAATTAATATTATAAAAAGTGTTGCTAATGAACTTGATATATTATTAAAGGAAAAAAGAGAAAAAGCTAAAAAAAGAGGAATTGTAAATCCTTTATTTAAAGGAATAATTGTTGGCGTTCCAAACGTTGGAAAATCAACAATTATTAATAACTTCTTAAAGAAGAAACAAGTTCAAGCAGCGAATAAAGCTGGCGTAACAAAAACTGTATCATGGATTAAGATTTCTTCTTCCTTATTTATAATGGATACTCCAGGGATTTTAGCTCCTAAATATGATGATAAAAAAACAGCAATTAATTTAGCTTTAATTGGCTCGGTTAGAGAAGAAATTTTACCAAATGATGATTTGGCTAAATTTGCAGTTATGTTTTTATTAACTTACTATAAAAAAGAATTTGAACAATATTTAAATCAACCACTTGATACCGAAAATGAAGAAAGAATTTATGAAATTATTGCTATTCGATATGGACTTTTAAAATCACGTGGTGAGTTAGATAGAGATGCAGCAATCAAAAGACTCTTAAAAGATTTTAAAGAAAGTAAAGTTGCGCCATACACACTAGATAGGGTTGAAGATTATGTTAAATTATGAGGATCAATTTTATTCAGACAAAATTAAATTAATTGTTGGAGTTGATGAAGCAGGAAGAGGCCCTTTATGTGGGCCAGTTGTTGCTGCAGCATGCGTCTTAAAACCAGGCTATAAAAACGAGCATATCAATGACTCAAAAAAATTAACTGAAAAGAAACGTGAAATTGCATATAAAGAAATCTTAGAAAATTGCATTTCTTATGGAGTTGGAATTGTTTCACCTGAAATTATCGATGAAGTTAATATTTATGAAGCAACTAAAATTGCAATGAAAGAAGCAATCAATAATTTAAAATCTAATTTTGATTTAATCTTAACTGATGCAATGAAACTTGATGGATTTAATGTAGAACTTATTCCTTTAATTAAAGGCGATGCAAAATGTGAATGCATAGCAGCCGCAAGTATAATTGCAAAAGTTACAAGAGATCATATTCTTTATGAATATGATAAAAAATATCCTGAGTATGGTTTTAAATCACATAAAGGATACGGAACAAAAAAACACATTGAAGCAATTAAAGAATTTGGAATTATTGAAGGCTTTCACCGTAAAACCTTTGAACCGATAAAAAGTTTAATAAAAATAAAATAATTTAACATCTTTTTTTAAAAAAAATAAAAAACCTCCTGTCGTACTTATATGAAAGGAGGTTTTGTTTATGTTAGTTAAGGCAAAACAATTACTAGGAATCTTAGCTTATAAATATCGTGGCGACTACACTAAAATGCTTAACGCTATTAGAAGTCCCGAAGCGTTTGCTGATTCGTATATGGAAGAAGCGCTAAATAAGTTAGATTCTAAATACATAACAATTGTGGATGATGACATTTATCCTGAATCTTATAAAAAATGTTGTTACAATCCACCTATCGTACTTTTTTATAAAGGAGATATAAATTTATTAAAAGAGGATCCGAGGAAATTTATCGGAAATATCGGAAGTAGAGATTCTAGCGAATATGGGAAAGAAGCAACTAGAAAAATCATAAAAGGATTGCCTAAAGACAAAATTATAGTTAGTGGAATGGCAAAAGGAATTGATTCAGTAGCACATCAAGCTGCACTTGACAATGGACTAAAAACAATTGCAGTTTTAGGAAGCGGAATAGATTATTGTTATCCTCAATCAAATAAAGAATTATATGAAAATATAATCAAAAATGGTGGACTTATAATAAGCGAATATCCAGAAAAAGATGAACCAAAAAGAGAGAATTTCATTTTTAGAAATAGATTAATTGCGACTTTGGCTTCATTTTTACTTGTCGCAGAAGCATATGATCGAAGTGGAACTTCAACAACAGTTAATTATGCATTGCAAAAAGGCATAAGCATAGGAGCAATTCCTTATTCACTTAATAAAAAGAGTTTTTGCAATCAAATAATTAAAGAAGGTGCTTATTTAATTGAAAGTGCTGAAGATATTTTAGATGTTATGGAGAAATGATAATGCTTATATATAAAATAATTAAAGACAAACTTGAAGATAAAGATTTAGAATCTGCTAGTAGAATCGAGTGCGATGATAATAATATCGTTGTTTTTAAAATTAAGACACGTGAAGACATAAAAGAACCAAGAAAAATGGAAATGGTAATCGTTCCAATTAACGATGAAAATTATAATTTCTTCAAAAATTATTATTTCAGTAAAAAATCTTAAATATTATATATTTAAAGGAAAAAGGGTGTTTTTTCCTTTTGACAAATGTTTACCTCATATATATATTTATTGAACGAGGTAAATATGAAGTTAGTTATTGTTGAGTCACCTACAAAGAGTAAAACGATTGGCCATTATTTAGGTGAAGATTATGTAGTAGAAGCAAGTGTTGGACACATTAGAGACCTAGCCATCTCAGGAAAAGGTGGTTTAGGGGTAGATATAGACAATGGATTCCAACCAAAATATGTTGTCGATAAGGACAAAAAAGATGTTGTTAAGAAATTGCAAACATTAAAAAAGAAATGCGATGAAGTAATTCTTGCAACCGATCCTGATAGAGAAGGAGAAGCTATCGCTTGGCATTTAGCAAGCGTTTTAGAACTACCTATCGAAACTACAAAAAGATTAGAATTTCATGAAATCACTAAAAATAGTATAAGTGAAGCAATCGAAAATCCACGTACTATAGATATGAATTTAGTTCATTCCCAAGAGGCAAGAAGAATTATAGATAGGATTTTGGGATTTAAACTTTCTAGTTTGATGCAAAGCAAACTTAGAAGTAAAAGTGCTGGTAGAGTTCAAAGCGTCACTTTAAAAATGATAGTTGAACATGAAAAAGAAATTAAAGCTTTTGTGCCCGAAGAATATTGGACAGTCGATTCTTATATTCAAAAAGATAAAGAATATCTTTTAAAATTAACAAAAATTGATGGTCAGACTGCAAAAATGTCTAATGAAGCAGAAGCATTAAAGGTTTTTGAATGGACAAAAGAAAACGTAAAAGTTAATGATGTAAAAACTGCAAAGAAAAATTTATCAAGCAAAGATGCTTTCAGAACTTCAACATTACAACAAGATGCTTTTACAAAGTACGGATTCAAAACTAAAGAAACAACAATGCTTGCTCAACAACTCTATGAAGGTATTGAAGTTGATGGTGATTTAGTTGGTTTAATTACATATATCAGAACTGATAGTACTAAACTTAGTGATACTTTTATTAATTCTGCAAAGGACTATATCATTAAAAATTATGGCGAGAATTATTACAAAGGCAAAAAAGAAATCAAGGACGTTAAATTAGCACAAGATGCTCACGAAGCTATTAGACCTACTGATCTTAATATCACACCTAAAATTGCTAAAAAATATTTAACTGATCATCAATATAAACTTTATAAATTAATTTATAACCGTGCTTTAGGTTCTTTAATGGAAGATAAAGTTGAAGAAATTACAACTGTAACTTTTGATAATTCGCATCTTGAATTTGAATTAAAAGGGTTACGTGTTCTTTTCCCTGGTTATGATATTTTAAAATACGATGATAATGATACTAATATTCTTCCTACTTTTGATATTGGTGAGGAATTTGAACTCATTAATACAAAACACGAACAACATTTTACAAAGCCACCAGTAAGATATTCTGAAGCTAAAATCGTTAAACTTATGGAAGATAAAGGAATTGGAAGACCTTCAACATATTCTTCAACAATTCAAACTTTAATCGCTAGAAAATATGTAACAAATACAAAAGGTGTTTTAACTCCAACTGAACAAGGAATTTTAACAAGCGATGTTTTATCTAAATATTTTAAAGATTTGATGAACACTGAATATACAGCTGAAATGGAAACTAATTTGGATAAAATTAGTGATGGAACACTTAACGAACTAAAAGTTATTGAAGATTTCTACTATCCATTTATTGAACATTACAACACTGTAAAAGATATTATTTATAAAGAGCCATTAAAAACTACTGGTGAAAAATGTCCTCTTTGTGGCGGAGATCTTGTTATTAGACATGGAAAGCATGGTGACTTTGTTGGCTGTGCTAATTATCCAACATGTACATATATTAAAAAAGAAGAAAAAGAACAACCTAAAGAAGTTGGTAGAATGTGCCCTCAATGTGGTAAGCCTTTAGTATACAGAAAATCAAGAACTGGGCAATTATTTATTGGATGTTCAAACTTCCCTAATTGTAGATATATTGAAAATATAGATAATCCTGATAATGAAGAAACTAGAATTTGCCCTGAATGTGGCGCAAAACTTATTTTAAGAAGAAGTAAAAAAGGTCTTTTCTACGGATGTTCAAATTATCCAAAATGCACTCACGTAGAACCATATAAAAAAGATGGAACAAAAGAAAATTAATATTATTGGCGCTGGTCTAGCTGGATCAGAAGCTGCTAATTTTTTAGCTAATCACGGTTTCGTTGTCAATTTATACGAAAAAAGACCTAAAGTGTCTTCACCTGCACATCATACTGACTTATTTGGAGAACTTGTTTGTTCTAATTCTTTAAAAAACAAAAAGTTAGATAATGCATGTGGTCTTTTAAAAGAAGAAATTAAGCAATTAGGTTCTTTAATGATGGAAGCTAGTGAGGTTTCTGCTGTTCCTAGCGGTGATAGTCTAGCGGTAGATAGAACTATTTTTGCTCAATATATAACAAATAAAATTAAAAATAATAAAAACATCATCATTCATTATGATGAAGTGACTGATTTTGATTCTGATGCATATACAATTGTTTGTACAGGCCCATTAAGTGATGAAAAAATATTAAATAAAATCCAAGAAATTTCTAAAGAAAAATCTTATGGTTTTTATGATGCAAGTGCACCAATAATTGAAAAAAGTTCAATTGATTTTAATAAAGTCTTTATTAAATCTCGCTATGATCAAGATGATGACAGTTATATAAATTGTCCTATGACAAAGGATGAATATCTTCATTTTTATAATGAACTTTTAAATGCAAAAAAAGCTCCATTACATGATTTTGATAGAATGTATTTTGAAGGGTGTTTACCTGTTGAAATTATTGCTTCAAGAGGGGAAGATACTTTGAGATATGGACCTTTAAAACCTAAAGGCCTTGAACACGATGGAAAAGAATTTTATGCCGTTGTCCAATTAAGGCAAGATGATTTAATTGGAAATTTATATAACATGGTTGGCTTTCAAACTAATCTAACTTATCCAGAACAAAAGAGAGTATTTTCTTTAATTCCTGGATTAGAAAATGCAAAATTTGTTCGATATGGATTAATGCATAGAAATTCATATATTTATGCTCCAAAGATTTTAACTGACTTTTTAGAAATGAAATCTAATAAAAATATTTATATCGCTGGTCAATTATCTGGAGTTGAAGGATATGTAGAAAGCGCAGCTACAGGACTTTTGGCGGCTATATATTTATATGCAAAAATAAAGAATATAGAGATTAAGCCACTATCTTTTTATAGTGTATTAGGCTCGCTGGTAAGGTACATTTCTCATACTGGAATTAATAATTTCCAACCTATGAATGCTAATTTTGGCATAGTTTATAAAGGAAAAGATGATAAGGAAAAAGTTATTGAAAGGTCTATGAAAGCAATCAATGACTTGAAACAACAAATTTTTTAATGCAAGAGCTTGAACAATTTAAAGAATATTTAAAATACGAATTAAATTTATCAGACAATACTGTTAAATC
>OJJF01000460.1_pt1 | contig 15523 bp, 13 predicted proteins | sample 1596121 | NCBI WGS metagenome assembly OJJF01 (sample SAMEA4350135, study PRJEB24818) | metagenome | biome: human; feature: gut; material: faeces | place: Denmark | collected 2013-09 | reverse complement strand
GGGAATCTCAAATGGGGAACATTAAGGACTTTATTTTTGTTATCTATTGCCATAGTTATCTTTATTTTGTAGGATTCAAGTCAAACGGAAGCAATGGAGTTTCATCATTTCCATCATTGAAACGGTCAAAATCCGATATGTATGCTTTGTCTTGAATCAGTTTATATTTTTCGTATTCACTATAAGCTTTATCTCTTGCTTCCTCTTGTGTCACTTTTCCGGCTGTATCGCACGGCTCGTAATCCATCGTTACAAGATATTGTTGAAGGAACTTTTTCCAATCATCCATAGTTGAAACGATATGACGTGCAGCACGTGATTCTGCCATATCAAGAAAGGCTGTCGTAATGAGATTCAACTGAGACAGTTCAGAATCTGACAAGTAATTTTTTGCGACGATGGTATCTGATTTTTGAACTCTGCCATTTGGGGCTTTCTTCCATGTGGTAAGCCCCATGTAAGGTTGCTCGGAATCTGCTCGCTGATAGATAATTTCCGCCGCCGTATGATGCGTAACTGCAAGGTGCATCATATTCTGAACCATCTTAAAGAACAACTTTGTACTATCAGATTTCGCATCATAATCCGCACTACATTCAGCATAAATGTCTGTTATCTTTTGGTAATATCTGCGCTCAGAGGTGCGTATCTCACGAATACGCTCCAACAAATCGTCAAAGTAGTCTTTTCCGAAATGTTTGCCTTGTTCCAACCTCTCATCATCAAGGGCATATCCTTTAATGATAAATTCCTTCAGCACAGATGTGGCCCAAATACGGAATTGGGTCGCTTGATAGCTGTTCACCCTATATCCCACAGCTATAATAGCATCAAGATTATAGAATAGTGGTGTCCTTTCCACCTCTCTGTTTCCTTCCGATTGAACTATCCCAATTTTTCGGATAGTTGCCTCCTTGGTAAGTTCTCCGGTCTCGTAAATCTGCCCGAGGTGATAGTTAATGGTTCTGACATCAACACCAAACAAATCTGCCATTCGTTTTTGTGACATCCAAAATGTTTCGTTGTTGAAAATGACTTCTACCCGTACCTCTCCTTGTGCTGTTTTATAAAACAATATATTAGAACTTAGAGAATTATGGATGAGTTCTGCCATTGGGACAGATTGTGAGAAAAACTCTCGTGCCTGTTTGACAAGCAACTTTTTGCCATCTGCATTTTCCGCAATAATCATACATGCCATACGAGAGAGACGGAATGTGTTTACCTTGCGGAATGAGTCGTTTCCTATCTTGACCATATCAACCGCTTGGTTGAAATGCTCGTCCACATTCATCCCTTTTTCTCCGGCAACTTTAATGGCTTTATCTATGACTCGTTGAAATTTCCAATAAGCAGAATAGCCCATTGCACCACAAAGGTCACGAGAACTCCAGTATTCATTCCCGTTTTCATCCTTGCGGCATATATTCTCAAATGAAGGTGTCATCTGAGGTATGTTGTCATTTTCACCCATTGCTACTACTTTTCTGAACTATTCTACCAGTCCCAATTCTTTCAGATACACTTCAATCTCTTTGTCGAGTTCAGCACGTTTGGCTTCCAACTCCTTTAATTCTGCCATTACAGCCTTTATGTCGATAGGTTCTTCCTCTTCAAAGGTATCAACGTAACGGGGAATATTCAGATTGTAATCATTCTCGGCTATTTCTTGAAGAGAAGCAAGGTGACTATACTTTTCTATTTCCTTGCGGTCGCGATAAGTTTCGACAATCTTTTGGATATGCTGCTCGCGGAGCTTGTTCTGAGTCTTTACCTTTTCAAACTCCTTGCTTGCATCTATAAACAGAATATTGTCATCTTCTTTACGGCACTTCTTAAAAACAAGAATACAAGTCGGAATACTTGTACCATAGAAAATATTCGCTGGTAATCCTATAATGGCATCCACATAGTTTTTCTTTTCTATAAGGAAACGACGGATAACTCTTTCCGCATTTCCTCGGAATAGTACACCATGCGGAGCAACACAAGCCATTGTTCCACCCTCGTTCAAGTGATAAATCATGTGCAGGATAAAAGCATAATCGGCAGTCTTACGTGGTGCAAGCCGTCCCGCTTTGCTGAAACGATCATCAGTATTGAATTTGTCAGCAGCACTCCATTCAGCAGAGAACGGAGGATTTGCAACCACTGCATCAAACTGAGTGTCACCAAACGCATCCCATTCAAGTGTATCACCATTTTCAATCTTGAAGTTGTTGAATCTGATGCCATGAAGCAACATATTCATTCGGGCAAGGTTATAAGTTGTAGGATTCTTTTCCTGTCCATAAATATCAACTGCATTTCCGATATTGGCAGCACGAAGAAGCAAAGAGCCACTGCCACAAGTAGGGTCATAGACATTGCGCAAACGCTGGTGTCCAATGGAAACAATCTCTGCTAAGATACGGCTGACTTCCTGCGGAGTATAGAACTCTCCAGCTTTTTTTCCGGCTCCTGCGGCAAATTGCGAAATCATATATTCGTAAGCATCACCCAAAATATCAATCTCCTGCGATGCCTCTACACCGAAATCTATATCGTACAATGCAAGAAGTACATTGCTGACGAGTGTATTCTTGTCATCAGCAGTCTTGCCCAATTTAGGTGAAGCCAAATCTATATCTGAAAACAATCCGCCAAAATCTTCTTCACTATCCTGTCCTAAAGTACTGTCTTCAATACGTTTCAATGAACGTTCGAGCATAGGCAAAATATTTTCTTTACGCTTGATTGCCTCTATTACGGACGAAAACAAGAATTTCGGTTCTATGAAATAGCCGATATTCTCCAAGCATTGATTCTTTGCTTCTTCTTGCAGTTCGACTGCATCGGCATCATCCATTTCCCACAATTCCTTAAAAGTTATTTCATCATCCACCAAGGCATTGTTGGCATACTTTTCTATTTTCTCCGACAAGTATTTATAGAAGATGAAACCTAATGTAAAATACATAAAGTCACTTGCTGACATATTGCCACGCAAACGATTTGCGACCTCCCAAAGTTGGTCACGGAGTTTCTGCTGTAATTCTTCGCTCATATTGTTATCTTATTTCTTTAATTTCATAACCAAATTTACTGGCAAGGTTAAAAATCTTGCTAATATTGTCTTTCCCGTGTTGTGTTGATACCACAAAATTAATACCGTCACCAGAAATAAGGATGTCATTTTCGAACCATCTCCTATCCTTGTGAGTATCTTTAGTTTCAAGTTTCCAGTTTTTTACTTCTTCAATTGTTTTAATTAACCCTTTTGGTAGCAAATCAACTAACTCTTTATAGGCAATGGGATGGTTCTGAACATATATCCGAACAAGTTCCAATGCTAATCTACCTTTTCCATGTTTACCAGAACCATTAAGAGAATATTTTGTACAATCTCTTCCTCTGTTCATATATTTGTCTGATACTGCTACATGAGCCGATTGATCTAAGAAATGATTACTATGCAGAGGTTGATTGTTACCATATACTGTTATGACAGCATCATCAATGGTTTGTGCTATCTGCTTGAAAATTTCCAGCGCTTTCTCAGGGGCAACATTGAAAAATTCCCTATTTTGACGAATACGAAAATTCGTAAGACTATCAATTAGTTTATGTACAAGCCTTTCTACTTCATTGTACTTTACTGTTTTTATTGTTGCAAAAATCTCAAAAGGTAGTGGAACAGCCGTGTTGTCAAGTTCTTTAGAGCGTATATCAACAGGACGGGTACTTTTACCAATCTTTACCCAATCCTCACGAAAACTTGGATTTGTCAGGATGTACACATATCCTGCCTCTATTTTCTTTCCCATATCGTTTGAATTTTACTCCCAATTAAACGTTTTTATAATACTACGCAATCTTTCCATTATTCTCGTCAAAGCCTTTCGAGTTTTGATAAGACCGAGATGCTTCTCTTTCAATGCCTTTTGTATAATCTCCGGCTGTTCTTTTTGTAAATAGTCATACTCTTTTATGTAAAGATTAAGCACTTCGGCAGAAATTTGTTCATCATCCGCCAAATCACTCACAGCCTTATTGCGTTCTGACACAATATATTGGTTCAGACGTTCCTCTAATTCATTTGTTCCATCTGCTCTATTGCGCCCATTCATGAAGTTTTCCTTGTCTTCATCTACATTTTTTTGGATAAAACCGTCGATGAGTTTTGCTTTGCCTCGCATTCCGGCATCCTTAATCATTGTATCAAGGATATGCTTGCGTTTTTCTGAATAATCATCGCTATATGGATCAAGTTCCGCAATGAGTTCAAGAATATACGCCACATTGATAATGTCACTATGCAAAAGTTCAAGACAGAAATCAATGTCTTCCAGTCCTTGACTATTCCCATATGGGGCAGGATCTTCCGCAACAGTTGACGGTGTAGCAGGTGGATCAATAAATCCAACTGTAATATCAAGGTATTTACTCTTATAATCGTTAAACTGCTGTTCGGTCATACCAAGGTCTTCAGCATCCTCGCTGTAATCTTCGTATATCTGAATTTCTGCATGTTTACGGATAATGTCACGGAACGCTAGTACAAAATTCTTCTTGCCATTTTCACTTTGCAGAAGGTCTATACTACTTGGCGTTGGATATTTTTGCAGAAAATCTGTTGCCAAGCTCTTGTACTCCTGCTTTACTTTTTCAAACGGAGGACGTACTATATCTTCAGGATTGTCAGAATTGCTAAACAGCTTTATAGACGTATCAACATTGTTTTTCAGGTCACGGAAGCATACGATTTTACCGAATCGTTTCTTCTCGTTCAACACTCGGTTGGTACGACTGAATGCTTGCAGCAAACCGTGATATTCCATATTCTTATCCACATAAAGCGTGTTCAGCTTTTTACTGTCGAAACCAGTAAGGAACATTCCCACGACAAGACAAAGGTCAAGCGGTTTCATATCCGCTTTCTTCTTTTTCATGCGCAGGTTGATGTCATCATAGTAAGCACGGAAGTTCTCTGTGGTAAAAGATGTGCCGAAATTTTCATTATAATCATCCATTATGGATTGCAGTTCATCCGCTTCGCCCACACTTTCACTGACATATTTTCCCGTACCCATACCAGTCTGTTCATCATCCTGACTACTATTGGCTGCGTATGTAAATACTGCACCTATACGGATTTTAGGATTCAATGATTTGAAAATCTTGTAATAGCGGATAAGCATAGGAACAGACTGCACAGCAAACAATGCGTCAAACTCTCCATCAAATGTAGATTTATTGAAGTTGTTAAGGATAAATCTTGCAATCTCCTCCATACGGGCTTGGTTATCGTTATCTACAATTTCGTTACCGTGATAATACTCCACGAGGAAGCCAAGCACATTTTCATCGGCAATAGCATCTTTGATAAGATATTTATGAAGACAATTGCCGAAAATTTCTTTTGTCGTATGTCCATCCACTGCATTTTCGGTAAAGATCGGTGTTCCCGTAAAGCCAAAAATTTGGGCATTATCAAAGAACTTCATAATCTTTTTATGGCTATCCCCAAAATGACTACGATGACACTCATCAAAAATCATCACGATGCGTGAATGACGGATAGCGTCAATCTTGCTGCTATACCACGTCTTAGTAACTGCCGCATTAAGTTTTTGAATGGTGGTTATGATGATTTTGGAATTGCTTTGAAGTCGCTTCACAAGTTCATCCGTATTGTCGGTACTATCCACAGCACCCGGTTCAAAAGCCTCGTATTCCGATTGTGTCTGAGTATCGAGATCATGACGGTCAACAACAAACATTACCTTATCCACATCATCCAATTCTGATACAAGTTGTGCAGCCTTGAATGAGGTCAATGTTTTTCCAGCACCTGTTGTATGCCAGATATAACCATTATCATTGGAATTTTGTACACGATCCAAAATCTTCTCTACCGCATAGAATTGGTAAGGACGAAGTACCATCAAGCATTTGTCGCCCTCATGCAGCACAATATACTTTCCTATGATTTTGCCAAGCGTACATTTTTCTAAAAAGAATACAGCAAACTTATCCAATTCATTGAATGGATGATTAGTGGCATCTGTCCAGTTGAATGTGAACTTATACCCACTATTTGGATTATTGGCAAAATAACGAGTGTTAACACCGTTGGATATAACAAACAGTTGGATATAATCAAACAATCCGTGAAACGAAGTCTTGTGATAACGCTGTATTTGGTTGTATGCCTGTTTAAGTTCCACGCCACGACGTTTCAATTCAATCTGCACAAGTGGCAAACCATTGATTAGAATCGTCACATCATAACGGCATTTTTTACGTCCTTCCACTGTGATTTGGTTGGAAACCTGAAATTCATTCTGACACCACTGCTGCCTATTTAGAAATTCCACCCATATACGCTGCCCATCAGCCGTATCAAGCGGATATAAATCACGGAGTTTCTTTGCCTTTTCAAAACGAGTACCACCTTCAAGGTATATGAGAATCTTCTCAAACTCTTCTGTCGTAAACTCACTGCGTCCATGTTCCTCTAAACGTTTGCGGTTGTGAATCTCCAATTGCCGTTTGAAATTGGCATACATATTATCCTCTTCTACAATTTGGACATATTCATAGTCCATTTGCTGAAGAGTGGCTATCAATCCGGCTTCCAATGCCGCTTCACTTTGTGTTGACATATCCTTGCCTTATTATGAGTGGTTACTACTTATTTATCTTACTATTTAGTATTCTGACATTCAGTGCATTTTTAACCTTATATAGATTAAACACATCTAAGATCACCAAAATCGTTTTAAGTTCTATAGTAGTCTTTCCTTTTTATCGGTTATTAAATCCTTTAAATCAACCTGTAGAATCTCGGCAATCCGCTGAAGCGTTTCCAAATTCGGTTGAATCCTATTACAAGCATAAGCATTGACCATGCTAAAACTTTTATCCAATTGTTTGGCTAACCATGTTTGAGAAATGCCTTTTTCCGAAAGCACAGCCTTTATTCTATTCAGTTTCATTCTTTGATACTATTTTATGATGCAAATATAGGGAATTATATTCGATAACCGGGATAATTTTTGTACTTTTGTGTTCTGAAAAACAGAATTCTGAGCAAAACATGATAAGGACATGTATGTATTTGATGAATACTTGAATGATAAAGATTTGGACAAGCGTGAGCGAGCCAAATTGTGGAGAACGTCCATAGGTTTGCAGGCTGTTGACAATCTGCGTGTATCCGATTTCCTCATTGAAACAGCTCGTAAACATATTGAGGGAGAAATATCAATGGATGAAGTAAGTCTATTGGTAGATGAACATTATAAAAATCTAAAAAAAATCCATATGTGACATTTAAGCCGATGCCAACCATGTCAATTTGACATAAGACCAACGAAATATCCGTCAATTTTACCAGCTTATTTATTCAATGAGCCATAGGTATAAGATTTGCTACTATTTATGACGGAGTGATATTGCTCCCAATTAAAGATATATCGCCTATGGCAAAGATACACTTTTTAAACGTTGATGAAGGTGACTGCTCTATTATTCAGCATGATAATGGAAAGGTTACTATGATTGATATTTGTTGCGGAAACATTGTTGAGCAACAATCCTCTGGTGTTACCTTTAGTACAGAGTCAGTCAATACTATCAAGGGAAACTTCAACATGAAAGCATATCCAACAAATCCTGTGGAATATATAAAAAGATGGCATATGTCAGACATCTTCAGATACATTCAGACTCACCCAGATATGGATCACATGGACGGCTTGAAGAATCTTGCAAACTGCAAGCTAATCATAAATTTCTGGGATACAACAAATACCAAAGAGCAAAGTTTTGATGAGTATGGTAATTGTGGACGTTATAAGAAAGAGGATTGGGACTGCTATCAACGGTTGCGCAAAAGTGAATATAATCCAAAATCTTTAACATTCTATGATGGGACTACCGCTAAATACTTTGCAGAGGATGATAATGGTGCATTATCTGATGACTACCTCAAGATACTCTCCCCAACGAAGGAACTAATAAAGGCAGCAGAGGCGGCAGGAGATTGGAACGACTCTTCCTATGTTATTCTCTATTGTATTCAAGGACGAAAACTTCTTTTCTGTGGAGACGCAGGAATGGGGACTATAAATCATTTACTTGAACACCATAAAGATGATATTGCCAACCTAGACGTGCTTATAGCTCCTCATCATGGCAGAGACAGTGACAAAGATTTTACTTTTTTGGATATTATGAATCCCAAACTCACACTAATTGGCAATGCGAAGTGCCAACATTTGGCTTACGACAAATGGAATAGTCGAGGGTTGGAGCACATTCAGAACAATCAAGGAGGAAACATCTTGATAGACATCCGCAATAATGGCGAAATGCATGTGAGTTGCTCTAACAAATCATTTGCGGATGCATATAACCAAGAATACTTCAACAAGGAAGAAGCACCCAAAGATTCAAATAATCCAGGTTATTGGTGTTTGTGTTATTATAAAGCAAATTAAAATATATGCGACAGGTTGACAAAGAGACAAAAGAAAAGCGTAACAAGGTTTATTATAGTAAGGCACGTATAAAACCTGCCTATATATTCCTCGTAGTCCCGATTTTTGTTGGATTAGCGATGGGAATAGATGAATTCCTTGAAACTAAGATGTGGGGCAAGGCATTGGTCTATGTCTTGTCATTGGGAACTATCAGTTCTGCACTATTTTTCTTGTTGCGCCTTGTGCTAAGAGACATTTCATTGGTATATCCTGGCAAAATTCTGTTTTGCAACAGGCTGAAGCCAACTATTGCGATGCTTTATGCTGACGACAATGAGTTACAGAGGAAAACAAAACCGCTATACGAAAGAAAATTAAATGCAAAAAGGGAATAGACCTTCAGTCTATAAAAAACAAGACCTACAAGAACAATAAATATGCAAAGCGTGTAGATGAAGCTGTTAACTGGTTGTTGGATGTAACCAGATTCGATGATATACTGTTCGATTATAACTGCATTTATGGTTTTTATCGCAACCTAACTGCGGCAATATTTCTAGATGGTATTGTTTTGTTTACTCTTGCAGTTATCAACATTTGGGGCATGCCACTACCACTTGGACGTTTTTTCTTGTGGGGAGGAATCATCTGTGTTATAGTCTCATTTATTACTACATGGTTTGCATATACAAATGGTAGAAGATATGCAAAGAGACTATATAACGTCTTTCTGAATTTGGATGACGATAAGAATAATTACTAAAAAAGTTAAGCTATGGAACATATTATTAAGTATTATCCAGTGGGTAACGCTGATTGCACGTTGATTAAGTTAGATAACGGTAAGACCATAATTGTTGATTGCCAAATATTGGCTGATTTAACCGATAGTAATGGAAAACAAGTGATGTTTGATGTAAAGGCTGATTTGCTGAAAGAGTTGCATAAGGATGCCGCAGGACGTCCGTATGTTGACCTATTCATCAGCACTCACCCTCATGACGATCATTGCAAAGGATTTGCTGGAAACTTTTATCATGGTGATGTGGTTTATTATGATAAAAACAAAAACAAAGATGAAATTATCATAGAAGAATTGTGGATTACTCCTCGTGGCTTAAACAATGATTTATCTGCACCAGCAGAAGACATACGCAAAGAAGCAAAACGACGTAGAAAACTATACGATGATGACGAGAACTTCAATGGATCTAAAGGCAACTATTTGAGAATTATCGGATACGATAAAGACAAAGAGTTCGACAGCAGATATTGTTACGTTCCTGGCAAACTCGTAACAACTGTTCATGGGGCAAACTTATCTTGGTTAGAAATGTTCATTCATGCTCCATTTAAAGAAGATGTTGAGACTAGTAAGAAGTATGATGATAAAAATGCAACTTCTATCGTTGTGCAGTTTGGTTTTAAAATAGACGGATACACGGGTTACAAGAGCCGTGTGCTTATGGGCGGTGATGCTGAACACGAAATCTGGCAACACATACTTGAAAATAATACAGACGAGGAAAAATTAAAGTGGAATATTTTCCTCGCATCACATCATTGCTCTTGGTCATTCTTCAATGATTCAGACAACAAGGAGGAAATCAAACCATCTGCTGAGGCTATACTGGACAAACAGATTGGTAATTCTGCTCATGTTATCGCTTCTTCAAATGAAATCAAGGACGATAATAACAATCCCCCTTGCTACGAAGCTAAAGAGCAATATATAAAGAAACTGAAGTCTGGTTCTTCACATTTCCTTAATACTGCGACACATAGCAAATTGGGGAATATACCACAGCCCATTGTTTTTAAGATTACCGCAAACGGAAAAACTCTTAGAGAAATTTCTACAGTGGCGGGAGCATCATCTATTTCTAATCCTGCACCACGCGCTGGAAGATGACAACTTATAACCATAAAATAACAAATGGCTCTCCAATTAGAGGTGAACATCTAAAACTTCCGAGAGCCAAAGCTATCTATAAGACAGCCATAGCACATCCTTACACAAAAGATGTGCTGTGTTATGTCAATGGCAAGGGGGATGCCATTATCAAAATGCGTATGACGCATCTTGAAATTCCAGACGAGCCTATTTATAGAATATGTGATGAGGAGGAAATTGCAATTATTTGCCATCCTGAAGACATCAATATACCAGAAGTCTATGCACTAAGAAAAGATTTTCCAACGGAGCTTCCTCATTCAAATGCTAAGCCGTTTACACGGCCAGTATCATTATGTGTGTCAGATGTTGCATTTGCAGATATTCGACCACAGTTTAATGCGCACGATTTCTTAAATTCCATAAGACGTTGGTTTAGCTTGAATAGCATAAACAAATTACATGAGCCAAACCGTCCGTTAGAGGTGTTCTTTGGTTTTCAAGAGGTCTGCTGCATTTTGAATAAACGTTCTGACAACAATCCATACATTAAGTATTCAAAAAAGACGAAGTTTTCTTCTACATTGGAGTTTGTAGAGAGGAACAAAGCTACCCATTATTTGGTCGGTATTCCCACTGAAAAAATCCATGCAAGCAATTTTGTACGGATACCCCAAACGATGGGAGATTTGAAAGACGTTCAGTCAACAGGCCATTTCTCACTAACGAATAGTCTCTTAGCTGTTTTGACAAAAAGCATCGCAGGGAAGGCTACACTTCCGTTACTTATATTGATCTATGTCACTCAGACAAGCGAAGATAATAAAAAAACTTCACAAGAGTTGTTTCTCATAAAGACAGATTGCTTTCCCAAAGATATAGTACACAAAAAGAAAGTTCTTAGCAAGGATGCGTTTGAAAAATGGTTTCATGAATTGTCGGTAGAAGTGGTTCTTTTAGAATTCATGATCTCACGTTGTGGAAATGCCATCAATAATGGAATCGAAAACTGCTTCAATAAAGTGAGTGTTATCGGGACTGGCACACTTGGATCCGCAGTAATCGACCATTGGGTGAGACAAGGATGCTCTGAAGAAATCTATTTAATTGATTGTGACATATTGTTACCACATAATATTAGCCGTCATACGCTTGCCACTGACAAAGTGATGACCTCAAAGGTTCGTTCCATCAAAGATAGCTATCATGGCATCTTGTTTCAGAAAATAAATACCATAGACAGAAACTTTCTAACTTTAAGCCGAAATGATAAAGAGTGTCTTTTTAAGGGAACTGAGTTGGTAATGGATTTTAGCACATCCATAGCTGTTGAAAGGAAACTTGCAAATGATGAACGTACTTTCCGTAGATGCACCTCATTCTTGAACCCTAAGGGGGATGATGTCGTATTGCTAATAGAAGACAAGAACAGAATTTTTCGTCTCGACTTGTTGGAGATGGATTATTATCGTAATCTAATAGTGGATGAAAGGTTTGCTCATCATTTGGTACAGACAGAGACAGTCCGTACAAATACTTTCAGCTGTAGATCTGAATCAATGATACTTAACTATGAGAATGTACGTGTGCTGTCAGCAATCGTTTCTAAACAAATTAGAAAATATTATACGTTAGGGCAAGCTTTTTTGAGTATTTGGCACTTTGATACCGAAAACGGAACAGTGTCAAGTTTGCCGATGACAATAACAAATTGGCATTACGAAGTATTAGGCGATATTCAAATTTATATTTCCGATGCCGTAGAAAAGGAAATACAAGTAATGGCTGCCGCATCACCAGATAAGGAAACTGGAGGATGTTTGTTTGGCAGCTATGACCGCGACCATAATTGCATTTATGTATATTATATGGTTTCTGCTCCAGAGGACAGTATTCATAGTCCCGTATCGTTCGTTCGTGGATTTAAAGGATTAACTGCGGAATATGAAAGGATAACGAAATTGACATATCATCAAGTGCGATATTTGGGTGAGTGGCATTCCCATCCCAATACGCCTAACACTCCAAGTGAAACTGACAAAAAGCAGTTTGAAGAATTGAGGGAAGAACAGCAATCTCAGGATTTACCTTTTGTTCAGATAATACATGGTAGCAATGGATTATTCGTAACGGCAGTTATGTGAATCCCCAAATCGCAGAATTATGGCAATCTAAGAAGGTCAATCAAGGAATAATTCAAAAAGATCGTAATCATATGCAAAAATACAAAATATATTCGATTATGTTATTGCCTATCAGCTATTCGATTTTTCGAATAGCTGAATAATTGATTAGAATAAATCAGAAATTGAATCCATACAAATACATATGGATTCAATTTCTGATTATTTAGGCTACTCCATCAATTCCTGAATAATCCGCTGAGTCTCTTTCTTATACTCCTTGCGGTCATACTCAAATACTCTACACATTCAACAGCTACACGGAGTACCTGTAGTTTTGTAAACTTGTGCCCATTTGTCTTTAGCCAACTCAAACCAATGAGGATGTTCATAATAGCTTCCAGCCTTACGAATGATACAATGCCCATAAGCGGCATAAAGAATCATTCGAGCCTTAAATACACGAGCCATTTGTTGGCGTCTCCAAAATTTGTTTCTTTTGTCCATCGTCTCTTTCCATTAAAGTTAGGATGAACAATGATGTTATTTTGGTGAGACTTAATGCATCCATAATAAATGTCTTATAAAATATGTTCAGTTAATACTATTCTTCTTCCTCCTCAAACCCTTCTGATGCATTAGCTATCAACGCTTTTCCTATCTCCATCTGTAGATATTTAGGAAGACGAAGCAGTTTTGCCATCAGCTGGCTATAAGTAAACTCTATTTTAGTATCAAATATAGGTTCTTCTTCAATGCTCGTACCAATTTTCTCAACGATTCCAGAATTCTCTATAAAATCGGAAAAGTCTGGCTTCTCAGGCCAATTTTCTATTGTTCCATCATAATTGATTCTTAGACGGATATAATCGCCACAATCATCTGATTCTGGGATTAAACCATTGGGCACATAATCGGCAATTTTACATATCACCTTTTTGTCTTTATCAAGCAAGAAATAGGTTCCGCTATCACATACCTTAGCTTGAAAATACAAACTCCCATACTCTTGCTTCCAATTCAAGAGTTTATGCGTTTTCAAGTCAATTATAGCTGACCACATCCCCTTAGAGACCAAAGGATACTTGTTTTCATAAAGTTCACCCAACCAATTATCGGTATAACTACACAGCTCCTCATTGTATGGGAGGTATATCATAAGGTAGTGAGCCACCTCATTCAGGTCCTGTTCTCTGATTCCTACTAATATCTGCTTTGCCATAATGTATTTATTATAAATTAAATGGTAGTCAATAAACTCAAATCAACATCAGGAATAATAACCTCCGCAAGCTTCTCCTCGACAAGGAATCCCATATAAAGCGGAATGGTGAGTATATCCCCCTCACGTCCTACATTGTATTGCCCTAACTTGATTGCATTCTTGACATGATATACATCCTTGTTCTTCAAAACCGTAGTCATGCTTTTTGCCTTTCCTGACTTTGCCTTGACTTCAAGGATAACGCATTCGCCTTTGAATCTCACCAAAAAGTCCAGTTCAAGCCCACTATCCTTATGGAAGTAGTATAACTTTTGCCCGGACTTGCATAAGAAATCAGCCATCAGATTCTCAAAGATAGCCCCTTTGTATCCAAGAAGATTACCCTTCAAAATATCTGCCTGAGTACCATAGTCAAGCATCGCCATAAGGATACCTATATCGGTAGTATATACCTTGAAACAGTCTTTGATGGAATTACCCTCTAACGGCAGTTCTGTAATCTGCGTGTTATAGCATCTACGTACTATCCCGGCATCCTCCAACCATTGAATGCTACCGATGTATTGAGAAGCCCTTCCACCCTTCTTGACGATGGAATACTGGAATTTCTTGTTCTCTTTGGCTAATTGCTTCGGAATAGATTCAAAACATTCACGGATGTTAGGTTTGTCCGCATCATCCGCATATTTAACCATATCCTCTTCGTATTCAGCAATAAGATTGCGCTGCGCCTTATATATAAGTTCGATATTCTTGGTTTCAAGGAAGCAGTTCACCACTTCCGGCAGACCTCCGACAATAACATATCTATACAGTAACTCCATCATTGCCTTGTGAATCCCATCGGGAACAGCCCTTTCGTTTTCAAAGCATGATTTGACCGCATCAATAACCGCCTCACCGATTCCATTTGCCCATAAGAACTCCTCAAAGTCCAACGGATACATATCGATCACGGTTTCATATCCGACAGGAACAGAATCTTGCCCCTCCTCCTCGTTCTTCTTTCTGCTTTTGCCATAGCCTTTCACACCCAATAGAGAACCCGTAGCAATAATATCGAAACGCCCGTCTATATGGAATGACTTTAAGGCTGTCCTTGCTTCCTTACACTCCTGAATCTCGTCAAGGATAATACAAGTTTTCCCCTCAATGAAACGACTGCCTTGAATCAAAGCAGAGAGGTTGAGAATAATGGTATCGACATCTATATTACCCATAAAGGCAGACTTCTTATCCGGTTCAAGTATGAAGTTCATATAGACCACACTCTCATAATTCTCTCTTACGAACTTCTGGACAATGTATGTCTTTCCACATTGACGAATACCTTTTATTACAAGGGGCTTTCTGTCCTCAGACTCTTTCCACTTAGCTAAGTATGTTTCTATTTTCCTTTTAAGCATAGCGCAATCATATTCTTCCAATGGCAAAGTTACACTTTTTCCAGTGAATAACACTCAAATGAAAACACTTTTTCAAACGAATAAATCACATATAACTACATTTTTTCAAGCCAATCACATTTTTTCGCACAAAAAACTGGCGCAAACCACAGAATTTCCAAAAAAACACTACCTTTGTATTCAACAAGTGTTCTGTAACATATCTGCGGAAATGCCCTATCATTCAACACCTTGTATCTGATAGCGGACATTCGCAAAAAGGCTAAAAGAAAGCGGTACAACACATATATGCAAAGCTATGAAATACAACGATTTGCATTTATCCCCACATTCTGTGTATTTGTCAAAACAGAGGTTGTACCGATTAAAATGAATAGTCACTGATAATCAGTGATGTAAATATGTTG
>OJJF01000456.1_pt1 | contig 15564 bp, 18 predicted proteins | sample 1596121 | NCBI WGS metagenome assembly OJJF01 (sample SAMEA4350135, study PRJEB24818) | metagenome | biome: human; feature: gut; material: faeces | place: Denmark | collected 2013-09 | reverse complement strand
TGGGCTCGGAGATGTGTATAGAGACAGGGCAGGAACAAGCAAAGCGGACTTCATCACAGCATCCTATGATATTAAATCAGGTATAGCATCCTTGACGGATGAGGGCGTGGCACAGTTCACGCAACTGGCAGCCTTGACGGGTAAAGCCACAAAATCAACAACGGAAGAGATGGGCTCACTGTTTGCCACAGGTTACGGTATCTATAAAGGCTTTTATGATGATATGTCTGACCTTGAGTTTGGTGAGATGTTCTCTGCAGGAATTGCAACAGCAGTTAAGAACTACAAGACATCCGGCTCCGAGATGGCAAGTGCGATATCGGCACTTGGAGCCACAGCTACAAATGCCAATGTCCCACTTGAGGAGCAGCTTGCCATAATGGGACAGCTTCAGACTACAATGTCCGGTTCTGAAGCAGCAACAAAGTATAAGTCCTTCCTCAATCAGGCATCCAGTGCCGGAGAGAAGTTGGGGCTGACCTTCCTTGATACCAACAATCAGCTACTATCAATGCCGGACATCCTGACAGAGCTGAAGGGTAAATATGGGGAGACCATTGATGCAGTAGAGAAGAGGGAACTGAAGGAAGCCTTTGGAACGGATGAGGCGGTTGCCCTTATAGACCTTTTATACAACAATGTTGAGACCCTTGACAGTGGAATACAGGATTTGCAGGGAAGCATGAAAAACGGAATATCTGTGACGGAGGAGATGGCGGAAGCCATCAACAACACACCGGAGCAGAAGTTCCAAGTGCTGAAGCAGCAGATACACAACAATGTGGAGGAACTTGGAAATGGACTACTTCCGGCAGTCAACAATACCATGGACAAAGTGAGCGGACTGATACAGAAGGGTTCCAAGTGGATAAGCAACAATCAGGAAACGGTTCAGAGCATTATGAACATAGCCCTGAAGCTTGGAGTATTCCTTGTGATAGCAGGAAGCGTGATGGGTGTGATAGGAAGCCTTGGAAAGCTTTTCCTGTCAGCAAAGAACGCTATAGGGCTTGTGAAGACCGCAACCTTGGGAATGAATACAGCCTTCCTTGCTTCCCCTATAACGTGGGTGATAGCCGGAATAGTGGCTCTAGTAGCCGCCTTTGTAGTCCTATGGAATAAGTCAGAAGCCTTCCGTGGCTTTTGGATTGGACTATTTGAACAGGTGAAATCATCCTTCATGCAGGCATGGCAGACATTGAAGCCTGCCCTACAAAATCTAGGTCAGAAGTTCATGGAGCTGTATCAGGCGGTGCAGCCAATCCTTGAGGTACTAGGTGCTGTCTTAGGTGCAGTCCTGACGGTAGCACTTGGTCATTTCGTTGGTTGTATTCAGGGAATTATATCAGCACTGACCCCGTTGACCAATGCCCTCTCAAGTTTGGTGAGCTTTGTTACCAATGTGGTGAACATGATTGTCTCACTATTCAAGGGCGATTTTTCGGGAGCTCTTGACTTTGCATCCGCAGCAGTCGGAGACCTGAAGGACTTCTTTTTTAACTGCTTTGATGCCATCATCTCATTCCTTGGTGGGTTTGCATCCGGATTTTTGGATGTGGTTGGTGGTGCATTGTCGGCAATCGGCATAGATGCAACCGAGACCATAACGAAGATGAAGGACACCATCAAAAACGGGCTTGAAGCGGTGAAGGGCTTCTTTGGAAATATCTTAGGAGCTGCATCCGACACCGTGAAGGAAAAGCTTGGCAATATGAAGGCAGCCTATGAAGAACATGGCGGCGGCATCAAGGGCGTAGCAGCGGCGGCTGTAGAAGGCGTGAAGGGATACTACACAGCAGGCTTCACATTCATTGACAACCTGACGGGCGGAAAGCTCACAAACATCAAGAACCAATTCAGTGAGAAGATGTCCGGTGTGGCAAATGCAGTATCATCCGGAATGTCAGCAGCTAAGAACTATGCAAGCACACAGCTCTCCAATATGCAGGCTGCATATCAGTCAAGCGGCGGAGGCATAAAGGGAATTGTAGCAGCAACAATGACAGGAGTACAGGGTACCTTCAGTACAGCATACTCCGTGATAAACAATCTGACAGGTGGGAAGCTTGAGAGTATACGCTCTACTATAAGCAATAAGATACAGGCGGCAAAGGATACGGTCTCTTCAGTTCTTGACAGTATCAAGTCAGCCTTCTCATCAAAACTTGAAGCGGCAAGGTCTGTAGTGTCCAGTACGATTGAGAAAATCAAAGGAGTTTTCAATTTCTCATGGAAGCTTCCGGACTTGAAGCTGCCACATATTAGTGTAAATGGTGGACAGGCACCTTATGGTATCGGCGGAAAAGGTTCATTGCCATCCTTCTCCATCCAATGGTACAAGGAAGGCGGTATCCTGAACGGAGCAACCATCTTTGGAGCAATGGGAGGGAACCTCTTGGGAGGAGGAGAAGCCGGAGCTGAAGCGGTGCTTCCATTATCCGAACTGTGGAAGCAGATGACAGAGATTGTCAAAGGCGTAGTCAAAGGAGAGAACGAAGAAAGCGGTGATACAGTACAGCAGACCGGGGCAAACATCACAAGTGCTTTGACCTCAAAGGCTGCATCAGTACGAAAGGAAAAGGAAAGCAAGACAACAACCACAAAAGAGACATACACATCAGAGAGATGGGGCAAAGAAGGCGGCACCACCATCCATCAGATTAGCTTCACTGTAGATATAAGCAAGATTAAGGACTTGCCTCTGCTCTACAAGCTGATAGATGAGCTGAAGGATGCACAGAACCGGACAGACAGCCCTACTCCGGCAACAACATAGGAGGTGAGGCGGTATGCTGTATGTGCAGGAAAAGGTAGTGAAGCTTGGAGGTATATATCTTGAAGGTCAGGTCACAAGCGTGGAGGTTCAGGAAGCCGGAAGCGTGTATGTGGCACAGGATGAGAAGGGCAGATACAAGAAGTCACAGCCTGTAGGCTATGAAAATGCCAAGGTGATGATAGACATACTGCTTGAGGACACAAAGACTGCTACCACATTGGAACAGCTCACGGAGATGCAGCGGCTTTTCAAGCCTTATGGTCAGGACAAGCCGAAGCTTCTTCCAATAGTCAATGAAGACTGTGCAGTCCGTGGTATCACAAAGGTATACTTCAAGAACCTCACCTCTAAGAAGGTTATATCAGAGAGCAAACGGATAGCTTCATTGGAACTGTGGGCTCCTGATATAGCCGGGATAAAGGTGAAAAAGAAGACCACAAAGAAAAAGACTACTAAAAAGAGCACAAAGAAGTCAAAGAGTAAGAAATCAAAAAGCAAAAGCCCGGCAAAGGACAGCCGGAACACAAGCAGAGGTAAGAAGGCAGCAAGGGCGGCTGTGAAATAGCAGGAGGTGAGAAGCTTGGGATACAAGAAGCTAATATCCCCGGAGTTCCGGGTGACAGTAGGAGACTATGAGGTGACGGATGGTATAGAGGTTGAGTGTTTCTCAAGCAAAGAGTCTCACATGGACTGGTGCCGGGTGGAATTATCACCACAGCTTCAGGGAGTCCTGAAGTTCAAAGATATGGATGAGGCAAGCGTTGAGCTTGGATATGAGGATGACTTTGACAGCCTGATTGATGGATATGTCAGATGCGGTGACACGGACTACTGGAAGGAAATAATGATAAAAGATGACATGATGAAGCTTGACAGAGTGACCATCAAGGCATCCTTTGTAGACTGTGAGCCGCAGGATGTCATCCGGTATGTATTGGCATGTGCAGGGATTGAGGACTATGTGCTGTCTGATGAACATTATGGGAAGAAAGACCTTTTTGTCATTGACAGAAAGAGCGGTATCAATACCATAGCAGAGGTCAACAGCTCATGGGGCATCAAGAACCCGTTCTTCTTTCAGAAAAAGGTATTCTATTGGGGAACCAAGGAAGAACAGAAAGAGATATATGTACTTGAGGAGGGAGAGACCATCCTGTCCCTGAATAAGTACGGAGACCTTTGGGAGGCGGAGACAATAGCCATCCCTTGGATACACCACAGCCAAGAAGTTGAGGTGCAGCACAGCAAATACAGCGGAATTGTAACAGTAGAGAAGACAATAGTGAGAAGTGATGATACCGGAGCGGTACACATGTATATCTATTTTGCAGGAGGTGAGAAGGATGTCTGACATGATGAAGATGTTTGTGGAGCAGGAGCTTCAAAATCAGATAAAAGAGAACTATCCACACATGCAGTATCCGCCCGGCTTATATGCAAAGGTGGTATCTGTGAGACAGAACGGAGAGCTGTATGAAGCAACTCTCAAAATACTTGACAAAAACAAGCAGCCTGACATCCGCTTCCCGGAGGTACCGAAGGTGAAAACTGACATACCTGTCCTGAAGAATGAGATTGTGGCAATCGTGCTCATGTATGGTGAGTGCAAGCCTTATATCATAGGGAGGTGCTTCTGATGCAGATAACAGGTGCAAATGATGTAGACATCATGCTTGATGAAGATGGTCAGCCTGTATCAGACGGGAACGGGGACACAGCCCTTGTATCGGATGATGAATGTTGGCTTCAGGATATTAAGAATGAGGCAATGACAGAAGAGGGTGAGCTCTTCTATGAGGATGAGGAAGGGGATGCAAGCTATGGGTGGAGCCTGCTTGACTTTATGCAGGGAGAGTATGATGACTTCACACAGATGGAAATACAGCAGCGTATCCGTTCCAAGATGTCCAAAAGGGACTATATTGATGCCGGAAGCATACAGACAACGGTGAACTTTGACGGTCATATATACCATATCAGGATAGCCTTCCGGAGGACAGACAGCAATAGTGAATATAACATTGACATTGAGAGCAATGGCGTGGAGGTGATTGTGGAATGATAGATGAGAGCATTATGGAGAAGATTATCCCTCTCCCGGATGAAGATGAGGAGATGGAAAAGGTACAGGGAGAGCTTGAGGGTGAAGGCTTTCCTATAACGAACTTCAAAAAGGGCGGCATCTTCTATCACCTTTGCCGGATGCTTGTGACCATATACATAGAGCTGAAAGAGCTTGCCCGTACTATCGTGAATGGATGCTTCATCAAACATGCTGAAGGAGACTGGCTGAAGATTAAGGCTGCCGACTATTCCAAACAGCAGAAGGAGGCAAAGGCAGCAAGAGGTTATGTGAGCATATACAGGAGTGAATACAACAATGCTCTTCAGGTAACAAAAGGACATTGTTTCAAAACAGAACCGGATGCCGGAGGCAATGAGCTGAAGTTCTATTGCTGTGAGAATACGGTCATTGATGCCGGGGAACCTGTAGGAAGAGTGCTTGTGGAGGCTGAAGCTACCGGAACCTATTACAATATAGCACCGGGAAGAATAACCATATCCATGATACACCTTGATGGTGTGGACTATGTGACAAATGAGGATGACTGGCTCTTTGAGGAAGGAGCTGAAGAGGAAGACCTTGAAGACCTCCGTGACAGATGTATGAGCTCATGGGCGGAGCTTGCAACACGAACCATAGAAGAGAAGCTCCGGAACGCTGCAAAGGCTGTACCCGGTGTACTGGATGCCTGGATTGATGCACAGCATCCAAGAGGTCAGGGCACAGTGGATGTGATTGTCACAGGTGCAGCAGGAGAAGCTTCTCCGGAGCTGATAAGAAAGGTGGGTGAAGCCATTGAGCCGCTGAAGGGAAACTATGAGGACTATCTTGTGAAGTCCAGTGAAGTAGTGAGACAGGACTTTGAGCTTGTGATATACCTTGCTGAAGATGCGGCAACGGATGGAGTGGATGCACAGGCAACAAAACTCATTGAGGACATGATGGCTCTGACAAGGGGAGAAATGAATACCCTATACAGGGACAGCATCATCCAAGTGCTTAGTACAAAGATTGATAACTACAGGAAGACAGACATCTTGCAACCGTCTGATGACATGGTTCTTGAACAGGACAAGGTCATCATGGCAGGAGACATCAATGTGACTGTCCGGAACGTAGTACAGAGTGCAAGGGGGAAGGAGTGATGCCGCCATGATAGAGAACTTTATTGAATACATGTGGTATCTGCTCACTACTCCTCTGAAGAAGCTGAAGAAAGCACTGAATAAGTGGTACATCCTTTGCCGGGTGTTCGGCAAGAGGTTTGATGAAGCAAAGGAAGACATACTCCGGGCAAGGGATGAGGGAATGGTTGCTACATGCAGCCATGAAATGCTCCCGGTACATGGAGCTGATAGAAGGCTCACCCGGTATGAAGGAGAACATCCAGAGAACTTCCGCTCAAGGATAGCCATGTATGAGGAGATATGCAAGCTTGGAGGTACCAATGAGGGAGTGCTGCTTGCGGTGAGGACTCTTGGATATACTTCCCCGGTTCTTGTGAGAGCAAATGACCTGACAGGCTTTTCCCATTTCACACTTGATGGAAGTTGGCTCCTTGATGGGAGCCGGACATTGGAGTCTGATACCATTGAAAACAGATGGGCGGAGTTCTACATAGTAATTGTGATGGATGCGGATGAGGAGCATCCTATCAGTTTTGACATTATGCGGAAGACCGTCAGGAAGTGGAAAGAGGTGGGTGCAAAGGACAACTACTTCTTCAAGTATAACTTGAGCATCAGGCAGCCACACACAGGAAACTTCCTTGAGGTACTGTATAAGAAGCATCTGTTCTATTATGACTACAGGAAGCTTGATGGAATGTGGAAACTGGATGGGAGCTATATGCTTGATGCAGAGATGACTCCCGTTGGTACCCGGATAGGATACCGATATGAGAGCCTTTATGAGTTCCATGAAGCCGGGCTTGCAGTTATGGCATACAATTATGCCTGCCGGATGGTAGAGAGTGCCATCCTGAAGGCGGCATACAGCTTCAGGATGTACTATTTTGAATACCTGAAGACAGATGGCTCATGGACAACAGATGGAAGTTATGTGGTGGATGCACAGATGTCTCCAAGAGAAATGAGATGGAGCACAACATTCCACCATCAGCATGAAGAGAAGCTGCTAATGAAGCAGCGGTACAGGATGCAGCCTTGTGAGGAGGCATACAGTATCAGGAAGACATTGGAGCAGTACCGGATGGTCATTGACTATTTTGATTATCTGAAGCTCAACGGGCTTTGGAAGCTGACAGGCTCCCGGCTCATGGATGCACAGAGGACAGAATACACCACCAAGCAGGCATACAGCTTTGGTGTAGAACATACAAGGGAGTTCAGGGTGATATGGCATGAAGAGCACAACCTCATCTTCCTTGATGGAACATGGAGCCTTGATGGTTCCAAGATAATAGATGCTTGGCAAAAAATGGAGGTATTGTAGAATGGCAACAAAAAGCGTGATAACCAAAATCAGAAGAAAAAAGATGGCTGAAGCAAGCCATACAACCGGAACGGTTGCAAAGATAACACACATTGCACTTGGTTCCGGCGGTGTCAATGGAGATGGTACCGTGATAGTACCACTTGCGGAGAATGTAGCATTGAAGAAAGAGGTGGTCAGAAAGCCTTATACTTCATCAACCAAGACTTCAGATACATCCTATGAGTATACCATCAAGCTTGAGGAAGATGAGCTTGTTGGTACATTCATCAGTGAGATGGCACTCATTGATGAGGATGGAGATGTGGTGGCGTTCTCTAATTTCCTTGCAAAAGGTAAGGATGAGACAGAGGTGACATTCACCATTGAAGACAACTATTAAGGAGGAAGAAGAAAATGGCAAATATAACAGCAGCAGAGCATCCGAAACTTGTCCTTGAGATGACAGCAATGGAGAGGACAACTCCGGCACACTATGATGAGTGGAATGTGAGACATCAGCAGCTCCTTGACAATGACAAATACCTCAATGAGCAGTTCATCAATGTCTTTTCTGACAGTGCAGCAGCTCATAATTCCATCTACAGAGGGAAGAACCTGACAAATGTGTATACGGTGGATGAAATATGTCAGCGTATCAGTGCAGGAACCTTTAAGGACTTGTATGTGGGTGATTATTTTGACATAAGCATCACTACAGGCTTGGGTGGTGCCGAGACAGTCAGATGTATCTTGGCAGGCTTTGATGTATTTTGGAATAATGGAGATACAGCCTTCACAAAACATCATGCTGTGATTGTACCGAAGGACTGCTTCAAGACAAAATCAGTTATGAATGATACAAATGTGACAACAGGTGGGTATGTAGGCTCTAAGATGTATAAAACGGTTCTTCCTGTATATGCAGCAGCCTTGCAAACAGCATTAAATAATCATATACTTAGTCACAGAGAATTGCTGACAACAGCAGTATCTACAACAGGCAATTCAAACGCAGGAGCAGGCATCACAGGATATGCAAGCAACTGGGAGTGGAAGGATTGCTTAGTTAAACTTATGAGTGAGATACAGGTATATGGTTCCACAGTGCTTAGTTCTTCATTATATGATACAGGATGTGACAATATTCAGTTCCCGTTGTTCCGGTTAGCTCCTAACTTGAAGGTAGCAGGACTTGGACATAACGGAAGTAGATGGTGGTATTGGTTGAGTGCTGTGGTGTCGGCGGCGGCGTTTGCTCATTGTAGCGGTAATGGTCGTAGTCGTGATTACCACGCCGCCGGGGATGGTGGAGTCCGCCCGTATTTCTGTATCGGTTAATCTTTAATCTGCCCCCTGTATGGGGGCAGATGACCGGAAGGAGGAAATAGGTTGAGCGTTCTGAAGAACAAAAGAAGTGTATCCAGTTTGGAGTTCTATCATAATGCCATAATGCTCCGGAGAGAAATCACAATGTTGCTCCTCCGGGACTTTGGCATCAAGGACAAAGTGAGGAGTGTCAAGTCATTGTATGGGGTGCCGGGAATGGAGCCGGAGGATGAGCAGAAGTTCCGGGAGATTGTGGAGAAGTATGAAATGAAAGCCACGATAATAGAGGAATATCCGGCATGGCTCATAGATAAGATGAGGAATAATATAATGAATATTCTCCACAACATGATAATGAACATCACACAGGCAAATACGATATATCCAGTATGTGAGAGTGAGTTCTATGACCGTAGAAACTTCCAAAATCATGCCATAGGAAACTGTGAGCAGCTCCTTCAGGAGATGCAGTACATTATATCCATCATCCCGGTGGATGCACAGAAGTATATCCGATATGTGGAAATGATTGAGAAGGAGATAGCCCTCCTGAAGGGATGGAGAAAGAGTGACAACAAAATCCTGAAGAAAATCAGGGAGAATGAAGCAGCCAAAGCACAGAAAGAAGGTGCTTCCCAAAAGGCTGAAAAACAAGTATAATTATCCGGGGCAAGCTTTGTATCAAGAGACTTTTCCACCGTTGAGTGCTGTGGTGTCGGCGGCGGCGTTTGCTAATTGTAACAATAATGGTAATAGTAATAATAACAACGCCGCCGGGGATGGTGGAGTCCGCCCGATTTCGTGTATGTATACTAAGTGTAGGCTATGTGCCGATATACGATACAGGAAAGGAAAGCTTGTCCTTCCGAAAGGTAAAGAAGCTCATCTTCTGATAGAGGGAGGATGAGGGAACATCTTGATGCACCCTGATACGTCAGTTGGTGCTAGAAACGAGGTGAAGCTCTATGAATGATATGGAGTCTGTATATGATGCCAACTCCCTGCTTGATGCCTTTAACAAGTCAAAGAAGGGAACAGCGTGGAAAGAGTCAGTACAGCGGTATGAAATGAACCTTTTGAGGAATATCAACCAAACTCAAAAGGAGCTGAAGGATGGAACCTATGAGCAGAAGGACTTCTATGAGTTCAAGCTGCATGAGAGGGGAAAAACAAGGCATATTAAGTCAATGCACATCTCTGACCGTGTGGTACAGAGGTCAGTCTGTGACAATGTGCTTGTCCCGGAGCTCTCCAAGTACCTGACCTATGACAATGGTGCTTCCATGGAAGGCAAGGGTATCCATTTTGCAAGGAAACGGTTGAGCACACATCTTCACAAGTTCTACCGGAAACACAAGAGCAATGAAGGGTATGTATTACTGATTGATTTTAGCAAATTCTTTGACAATATAGTCCATGATGGTCTGATAAAGGAAATGCGGAAAAAGATTGGTGATAAGGAGACAATGAGCTTTATTGAGAAGCTCATAGATACCTTCAGGGTGGATGTTTCCTACATGACTGATGAAGAATATGCTAGCTGTATGAAAACGCTGTATAACGCCTTGGAACATGCTCAAATTGATAAGGCAAAGCTGACAGGCGAAAAGTACATGAGAAAGTCCGTGGGTATTGGAAGCCAAATATCTCAAATATCCGGAGTATACTATCCCACAAGGATAGACAACTACTGCAAGATTGTAAAAGGCATGAAATACTATGGGCGGTACATGGATGACATCTACATCATCCATGAAGACAAGGAGTACCTGAAGGGGCTCCTGAATGACATACAAGGGATATGTGATGAGCTTGGACTCTTTATCAATCCAAAGAAAACACAGATAGTAAAGCTGTCACATGGCTTCACATTCCTTAAAATCAAATATAACCTAACAGAGACAGGAAAGGTACAGGAACGTATCAGCAAAGACTCCGTCACAAGGATGCGGAGAAAGCTGAAGAAGTTCCGGAAGCTCATGGATGCCGGGGAGATGTCCTTTGATGATGTGAGATGTGCCTATGCCTCATGGAAGGGCGGTGTGAGTCACTATGACTCATACAATGTAGTTAAGAGTATGGATAAGCTCTTTGATGAGCTTTTTATCCATCCATTTATTGGAGGAGGACACAGAGATGAGCAAAACAACAATGAGCAAAAATGAGATAGAACAGAAAATAAGAGACCTGAAGACCAAGCTCTCATGTCAGGAGTCTGATATTGGGGACTGGAAGATTGCCAAGTGTATTGAGTATTCTACCCTTGGGATGGAGTCACCTTATGACCTTCAGGAACTCCACAAACAGAGACAGGTCATCCGTGATGAGATTGGAGCCTTGGAAGAGGAACTTGCCAAGTGTGAAGATGAGGATGAAGCCGCTTCTGAAAAGTAGGCGTTATTCACAAAATTATTGTCAAAAAAAGCGGAGGGTTTTTCCCTCCGTTTCGTGCTTATAAATACCGGAAATATTTCCCGAAAAGTTTTGTCAAAAGTTTTGAGAAGTTTTGTCAAAAATTTTGAGCGGCTACAAAGAGGGACGATAGAAACCCAGGTGGAATTGATGAAAAACTTTGTAGCAGATACGGAAGATATTTCGGTTGCGGAAGTTTATAAGGACTCAGACTATTCAGGTACAAATTTTGACCGTCCTGGATTCGTACAGATGATGGAAGATATCAAGCATGGAAAAATCAATTGTGTTATTGTAAAAGATTATTGTGCGATAATAGGACTAAATCAGAAAGACCTTGAAAACCAAGGCATTCTGGCTTAGTCCCTTCTTTTTTTGACCGAAAACAAAGGACTTTCACAATAATCAAGCAAGCCGGAGGGTGCCGCTGCACACTTCCGGCAGAAGGAGGATATAGTGGGTGCTATCAAAGTCTTCTTGAAGGAGGTTGTGCTGCCAATCGCGCTTGCGTTCTGTCTTGCGTCATTTCTCAAGCCGATCTATATGCCTGACGGCGTATGCGACTACTTTCTTATGTGGATCTGCGTTGGATTACCGTTCGGCATCCGGAGGATGTGCCTCTGGCTCGTTCCCAGCGGCTACGGTATCTCCGGCTCAGTCGGCATCTTCGCATTGAACTTAATCATAGGCGGTCTTATCGGAGGACTTGCCTTCTTCATCGGGCTGCTGCTCGGTGTCATTCATACCATCCGAGAAATCATCTGAACTACATCGTAAACGAAGAGGGTTTGTTTCTTCTCCAATTTGGAGTAAGAAGCAAACCCTCTTTTTTTGTTGCCCAAAAGCCGGAATATTTGCTGGCGATGCGGCGAAGGAAAGGAGTTTTTAAGTATGAAACGCATGACAGTCGGTGATCTGCAAGCACTGGAATTGCTGATGCAGACCACACCCGGCTTTGAGCATTTTGACAGCGGCGCGGATGGCATTCTCCCTGAGTGCCGAAGCTGCCGCTTTCACCGTCCTCACTGGAAATATCAGTCCTGCGTGTTTGCAGAGTGTCCCTACTGCTGCAATCCCGTTTCTACCCTCAAAAATCAAAGTGGCACATCTGCTGCCGGAAAGGAAGTCAATCATGGATAACAAAATCGAAGTCTTCAAGAATGAGCAGTTTGGTGAGGTGAGAACGATCCTCGACGGAGAAACACTCTTGTTCTGCGGCTCAGACGTTGCAAGAGCATTGGGATATGCCAGACCGAATGAAGCGGTTGCCCGTCATGCCAAGGGTACGTTGAAACAGCGTATCCTTACAAACGGCGGTGAGCAAGAGATGCTTTTCATAACCGAAGGTGATGTGTACCGTCTCATTGTCCGCAGCAAGCTTCCTGCGGCTGAGAAATTTGAACGCTGGCTGTTCGACGATGTTGTTCCCATGATCCGTAAAACCGGCTGCTACATGACAGACTCCGTGCTGGAACGCATCCAAAAAGACCCGGCATTTGCCTTGGTGATGGCGAAAGCTGTGCTTAGAGAAAGAGACCGTGCCGATGCACTTGAAGCCGAACTCAATGTTGCAAGACCGAAGGCGGACTACTTTGACGCCTTCATCAATCCGGATGACTGCACCAATATCCGAACGACGGCGAAGGAACTGAAAATCCCGGAGCGCAAGTTTGTCAAGTTCCTGCTTAACGAAGGCTATCTGTTCCGCTCTCCATCCGGTCAGCTTCTTCCCTACAACAAGAAGAGCAACGAAGGACTTTTCATTGTCCGGGATTTCGTGACCTTCCGATATACCGGCTCTCAGACCTACTTTACACCGAAAGGCAAGGATGTTATCCGCATCCGGTACTTTGGTATCTGCGGCGTTGAAGTGTCTGCGAAAATGGCAGGGTGATTATGTGTCCGTCTATCGCGTCAATAAAACCCGTGACTTCACGGTCATGGGCAATACACATCTAAGGGATAAGAACCTGTCCCTCAAGGCAGTCGGTCTTCTTTCAAAAATGCTGTCGTTCAATGATGGCTGGCAATTCTCCACCCGTGGGCTGGCTGCTATTTGCAAGGAAGGTCCCGACGCCATTCTCTCGGCACTCAAAGAGCTTGAGAAAAACGGCTATCTTGTTCGTCACAGAGGAAGAGACAGCAAGGGCAGGCTTGTCACCACGGAGTTTGACATTTACGAGTCTCCACAAGCAGGTTTGCCACACAGGGAAAAACCACATAGGGAAAATCCCGATGTGGATAGTCCAGATGTGGAGAATCCCCATAGGGATAATCCCGCACAAATAAATACTATCCAAGTAATTAACCAAGAAAGAAATACTCTCTCAATGAACTATCAATCCATCAATCTTGATGGGATGGACAGGATGGATGAGCGAAGCGAGTATGAAGAGATTATCAAAGAGAATCTTGACTACGACATTCTCTGTCAGGATCCGAAGTTCGATAAAGATCGGTTCCGGGAGATCATGGACATCATGCTGGATGCCGTCTGTTCCACCGCGCCGACTATCCGCATCAATGGCGAGGATATGCCGCAGCAAGTGGTAAAGTCCCGCTTCCTCAAGCTGAATAGCAGCCATATTGAGTACGTTCTGGACGCAATGAACAAGAACCCGTCAGACATCCGTAATATCCGGGCGTACCTGTTGACCGCTCTGTATAATGCCTCTCTGACGATAGACAATTACTACTCCGCGCTCGTCAATCATGATTTCTACGGGCAGGACAGATCGGCAGGGTCAAAGAAGCCGAAGACCTACGATTATAGCCTTTGTGAAGACACTCTTTAATGAATACCATCGTGAGCAATGCTCGGAAAGGAGGACAGCGTAAATGAAAACCATCTGTCGCCGGATTGTGCCGCCTTAGCTGAGGCAGCATTCCCTCAATCATTTCAAGGAAAGGAGGTATCACTGCAATGCAGGATGAAGTCAACACCAAAGTTGTTGCAATCATGATCAAGGGCGGCAAAATCTCAGCCGAGGTGCTGAAAAAGGCACTGGACAAGTTCGTGCAGGAGATTGAGAAGGCGCAGAAGCAGATGCAGCAGCCAAAAACCTATCGCGGCAAGCAGTCCATCAAGCATCTGATGAGTCAGAACGCCGCCATCTCCAACATCGAAGTGACGGACGGCAACATCAAGTCCTTTGAGCGGACTGCCAGCAAATACGGTCTGGACTTTGCACTCAAGAAGGACGTTTCTGTTGAGCCGCCCAGCTATCTTGTCTTCTTCAAGGGACGGGACGTTGATGTAATGACCGCCGCCTTCAAGGAGTTCTCCGCAAAAACCGTCAAGCAGAAGGAACAGCCGTCCATCCGGCACAAGCTGGATCAGGAGAAAGCCCAGAGCAAGGCGCAGCACAAGGAGAAAGTCAAGGTCAAGACCAAGGATCGGGGTGTGGAGCTGTGAACAAACCCGATGTGAAGAAGCTCATTCTTCTGAACCTTCCGTATGTCTTCGCCTTCTACTTTGCGGATAAGATTGCCGCCGTGTTCCGACTTGCACCCGGCACGGCGTTCATCGACAAGCTGACAAACGGCTTTGCCGTGTTCGGCACTGCCTTCGCAAATCCGCTGCCCAGCTTTCATCCCGTTGATCTGCTCATCGGTCTGTCGGCTGGCGTGTTGCTCAAGCTGGCGGTCTACGTCAAGGGCAAAAACCGCAAGAAGTTCCGGCAGGGCGAAGAATACGGATCTGCCCGCTGGGGCAAGCCAGAGGACATCAAGCCGTACATGGACCCGGAGTTCTCCAGCAACGTCATTCTGACACAGACGGAGTTCCTGACCATGAACAGCCGCCCGAAGCAGCCGAAATACGCCCGCAACAAAAATATCCTTGTCATCGGCGGTTCCGGCTCAGGTAAGACACGCTTTTTCGTGAAGCCGAACCTGATGCAGATGCACAGCAGCTATGTTGTGACTGACCCGAAGGGTACGGTGCTGGTGGAGTGCGGCAAAATGCTTGAAAAGGGCGGCTATGTCATCAAGTCGCTGAACACCATCAATTTCCGGAAATCCATGCACTACAACCCGTTCAGCTATATCCGCAGTGAGAAGGACATTCTCAAGCTGGTCAATACGATCATCGTCAACACGAAGGGAGACGGCGATAAGTCCGGCGAAGATTTCTGGGTCAAGGCGGAAAAGCTCTACTACACAGCTCTCATCGGCTACATCTGGTATGAGGCACCCGATCACGAGAAAAACTTTACTACCCTGCTCGAAATGATCAATGCCTCGGAAGCCAGAGAGGACGATGAGACCTTCAAGAACCCTGTGGATGTCATGTTCGACGAGCTGGAAGCCCGCGACCCTGACCACTTTGCGGTCAAGCAATACCGTAAATACAAGCTGGCGGCGGGCAAAACCGCCAAGTCGATTTTGATTTCCTGCGGTGCAAGGCTTGCGCCCTTCGACAGTGCAGCGACACGTTGTCGCATACAAACTCTGCGTGGGATTTTCCTGCAAAGAGGTAAAAGTGACGGAAAGGCAATAGCCTTTCTAACTGATATTCCGAGAAGTGGAATGACGGGGTAACGCCCGG
>OJJF01000432.1_pt1 | contig 16368 bp, 27 predicted proteins | sample 1596121 | NCBI WGS metagenome assembly OJJF01 (sample SAMEA4350135, study PRJEB24818) | metagenome | biome: human; feature: gut; material: faeces | place: Denmark | collected 2013-09 | reverse complement strand
GCTCCTGGTATTCCTGTATCTGTCCTTCCCCCTCCTGCAGGATGGCCTGGTAGGCACGGTTCTGCTCCTCCGTTTTACGCCTTGTCTCCTCCAGGCGTCCCTGGGCTTCCTCCAGGCGCTGGACCATCCGTTCCACATACAGTTTGTCCAGGTCCGGCCCGCAGCCAAGGTCCACCCGGTACAGGGTGATGACGTTGTGGTTCTCGGCATTGGCCAGCAGTATCCACAGGCCGTTCACATATACCTCCTTGGGTACCCGGTCCTTCCCGCCCTCCGTCCGGCCCGTATAGACCCGTTTCCCGTAACGCAGCATCCGGTTGATTTCTTCCTCTATCCGTTGGCTGTGCTCTGCCACATAGGCGGTTATCTCCAGCCGGCTGTCCCGGTCCTTGCACCGCTCGGCATAACGTTCCTTTGCGTGGTTGCTCACGGTATACATGGATGTTTCCTTTCCTGTCTCCATCCCTTCGTCCCTCCTTATTCATCCTCCGGCATGACATAGGTCTTGGGTGGGATGGCCACAAAGGCCGGCTGATGACGTCCGGTAACCAGGTCCGTCCCTCCCGTGCAGGAGATGTAATTTGACTGTTCCTTCAGGATGGCCTGGAGCACCTCCTTCGCCCGCTCCTTCCGGCGGTAAAACCCTAAGGCATGCTCCTTCCGGTCCGTCTTCCGGTTAAGCAGGAGCACGTAATCCGGCCGGCCGGTACCCGGGGCTACAATGCGTATCTCATCCATGGATTCCGTGGTCAGCAGCCGCTCCTTATTCTGTGTCAGTATCCACATGTTCCTTCCCCCCTTCACCATCCGGTTCCATGCCGGTCTCCTCCGGCACTCCCGTTACCATCTCCCTTATGTAGCGGTGCGGCACGTTGCAGTCCACGGCATTTTTCATCAGTTCCGCGGATGTGCTTTCCCGTATGAGCCGGTAGAAATCGGAAAAGGTGACCTCCACCCGGTCCTCTTTTGAGAATGCATCCAGTAGCGTTCCCATCTGTTTCTCCTTCCTTCCGGTATCCCGGAAATGTTACTTTTTCTCAGTTTCCATAGCCTTCCTAATGGCCCTTAACTCCTTCAGGATTTCAATTAACACCTTCAGGGTTTCGACCTTGGTCGTATACTCAAACATTGCCATGATTTCACCTCCATAACCACCCCGGCTCCTGGCCTTTCCTCTTCCGTACCGGCCTCAGGACCTTCAGCCTGGTACCATCCCACAGGACCTTCAGCCTGGCATGGTCCCACTCCGCTGCCCAACTTCCACGCATGGGTTCCTCTATCCGTTCAATCAGATAACGAGCCTTATACTCCCTGCCGGTATCACTATAATAGGCAATCAGCTGATGATGACGGATATCCAGCAGTTCCATAAGTTCAGAGTTTCTATACTCCCCCATGTACCTGCCATGGTCATACAGCCTGAAATAGGCTGCCCGTCCTGCCATACCGGTCCCCCCTTCCCCTCAAAACCAGGCCTCATCTACCGGAGCGCTTCCACCATGAGCTGGATGCCTGCCTTCATCCCGGCTATGTAGTTCTCTTCCTGGGCCCTTCCTGATAGCTCAATATCCATTTCCTCTAATTCGTCAAACGCCTCCAGCTGGCCTTTTTTTAATGTTTTCCGGAATCTCTGGTGGGCTTCATAGTTCTCCTTCATCCAGCGTTTATATGCGCGGGAATAGTCCATTCCGTCAGCCGGACGGAAATCACCATGGAATATGCGTTTAAAGAGCTTCGTATGTTTCCCTGGCATGACTACACCTCCTGTCCTGCAAACGCAAAACACTCCGTTCCGATTCCTTCTTCATCCAGGACAATAATCCCCTTCCCATCCGGGATACCAAAGAGTCCATAAGCCGCCCAGTTGCAGCCAGACGCATCTCCCGCCTTCGGGGCCCCCTTTCCCGTATATCTTCCAAGGCACTCCTGGCAGGCACAGTTTGGTCCTTTGGCTCCGGCCTCTTTAAAATCCCTGATTGATGCAATATGTCCGCACATAGGGCACTCAAACTTCCAATCCATGTAGTCCTTACCAAAACGTCTTTTTCCTTCCTCCCTCCATTCCTGGATTGTCATTATCTTATGCGTGGCATCCTCAACGACCTTGGTCGCTCCTGTGTGTAACTTAATTGTCCGTTTCATCTCCACTCTCCTCTCTTTACTATTCTATCCTATGGCTCCGGCGCACTATCTCCTCATGGTACTGCTTTGCATTCTCCGCCTTCCGGTCCCATAAGGCCCACATGCAATGCAGGACCCCCAGAAGGTAGGACTGGGCAAGGGCCGCATCCGCCCAGGACTTTTCATCCAGATAATCCTGGTATTCCCGGTATTTCCGGTCAAACAACTGCATCAGTCCTTCCATCAGCTCAGCATCCCTTCCGGCGTATCCTTCTTCATCTGCTCCTTCTCTATTTCCCGGCGCACATGTTCCCCCAGCTCCAGGGTCTGCTTCAGCTGGACCGCCTCCCTGGCAAGCTGGCTTTCACGGAGAAGGGCCTCCACCTCCAGCTCCATCCAATCGGATTTTTGTTGCTGTGTAGCTGGATGCCCCAGGTAGATGGCCGTGGCTTCCAACTGCGCACATAGGACCCCCGCCATAGCAGACCCAAACGTCCCCTTACCTTCCTTATCCTTCATCCCCGGCCATCCTCCTTTTCCGGCTTCCGCTCCAGGATGGCCTTCATGGCCTCAATCAATCCCTGGCACTGGTAATAGGTCAGCCATTCCACTGCGTCCACCCGGTACATCCGGTGGCACAGGGCACGGACCTGCCGCTCCTCCCAGCCCAGCTTCTCCTTCAGCTGGCCTATCTTTCGGCGCTGCCGTCCGGTCTGCGGGTTCCCCCTGCGTTCCGGCAGCCTCCCTTCCTGCCGTTTGATATCGTCCTTCTGTTTCTGCAGGATATGGCAGACATGGGACAGCTCCGACCGGTTCAGCTCACGGATGCTGTCCTTCCCGGTCTCACGGGCCACCAGCAGGTGCAGCTCCTCCTCGGTCAGCCCCAGCTCCTTTGACTTGGCTAACCCCCACAGGGTCTTGATGGTATACCTATATCCCGTTCCCATAGGCTTCCCCTCCTCCTGGCAGGCAGGGCACTTCCCTCCTGGATGGCCGGCTCCTGCGTTCCTGTAGGAATGCAGGGATTTGGGGTCCCGTCTCCCTGACCTTTGGCGCAGCCGGTTCCCGCACCTCCGCGGAACTGGCCTTCAGATTTATATCATAGGCTCCCAGCTCCCCGAGCTTCTGGAGGATGGTTCCCATGATATCCACCTCTCCCAGGTTCACCTTGTCCTCCGGGCATGTGTATGTAATGGTCAGTATCTTGCGTTTCATCGTCCATTCCCTCCCTACAGCAGCATCATGGCGGATGCCTCGTTGATGATTGTTTCCGTGATGGTCGTCTGTTCCCGTTCCCGCATCAGACGGATGACGTTGTTCATGGTCCGGTCAAACAGCCGGAAACAGCCGTTCTTGCTGTTCCTGGCCCGGCTGGTCAGCACCTCCATGGCCCTCTCCTCCACGCTCCAGTCCTCCAGGTAGCGCTCTACCTCGCCTTTTCCCAGACCATGGAGCCGGTACGCAAAGTCCATACGGTTGGCAAACCGTTCATCATACGCAGCCAGGTGGGCCTCCAGGGACAGCTCCCCGGCCAGTACCATCCCCACCGCGGCCGAATCCATGATGGTGCGCAGCAGCTCAATCTTCTTGATGGTGTACTTGTTGATGAGCTTGTCCGCTTCGTCCACTATCATCAGATATCCCCGGTTCACGTTGAAGAACTCACAGATTTCCTCCAGGCGTTCGTCATTCGTACCGTAGCGCTTTGGCAGGCACAGCTGCTTCTCTATCCGCCTTACCAGGTCCCGGCAGCTCATGGACTCGTTGCACTCGATGTAGATGACACGGGGCAGCCTGGCGTACTGCTTCAGGCTGTAGGTCTTACCGTAGCCGGACCGCCCCACCACGATGGCGCTTCCCTGCTGTTGCTGGCACAGGTTGCAGATGCCTACTATGTTGATGTAATCATCGGATTCAAACACATCCGGCTTGCTTCCCATCCTGGGCGGCGCTTCCTCTTCCAGCAGCGGCTCCTGCTCTCCCGCTTCCTCCGGTTCTTTCTGGGAGGCAAACTGGCGAGCAATCTGCTGGGCATACTTATCTGCCACCTGCGGTTTTTCCTGCCGGAAGGCTGCTTCCTGTTCCTCTGTCTCCTCCAGCCACCTCTCCAGACGTTCCTCCAGCTTTACTGGCCTGCTTGGATATTTCCCGTTTAAGTACTGGCTCAGCATGGAGCGGGAACACCTCATCCCCTCCTTATCAAACTGCCAGGCCAGCTCCGCCTTGTTCATCCCTATAATTCTTAAGCGTAAGCACACACGTTCTGCCAGACTTTTCATTTACGATACCCTTCCTTTCTTTATTCTGTATCCAGTCTTAACCGAAATATATGATAAGATTAATCACTGCTATATACGCAGTTAGCGCCACTCCAAGAGTGATACACTCAATAATTGCAACAAACCGGTGGTGTTTCCAATGGTGACATATCTGGATAATAATCAATACTATCTGCAACGCCAGGAGTAATGCCATTAAATATCTCATTTCTGAATCCTCCATCTCCTCGCAGGCTTAACCCATGTTGCGCAGCTTCTCCAGCGCCTCACGGCCCTGCTTGGCGATATATTCCGACTGCCGCGCCGCCTTCCTGTGTTCCCGGTAGCTCTCCTCCTTCGGCAGCGTGATGACCTTCCGGCTGTTTCCTGGCCCTTCTATCATCATGCTTCCTATGATGCTGTTGGCCTGCGCTGCGCCGGCAATCCGTTCATCTAATGGGGTATTTGCCTCATCCAGGATAGCCCGGACTTCCTTATACTGCCGTTTCTGGTTCCTTATGTGGGTCTCCACCGTCTCCTGTGATACCCTGTGGGCGAATTTCAAGAGTTCCTGGCATTCCGCTTCGCAGATTTGATGACCGTCCTCCATGTCAAACACCCATAAACGCTTGATATCAGCCGGGTCATATTTGATGTTCACCATCTTATCCTTATAGTAAATCAGTTCCGGATGGTTATAAAACTGCCCGAACTTCTGGATTCCTGTATTGTAGACCCTCGCCTGGTCGGACTTCATCAGCTGCATGACGGCAAAATCCTTTGGCGGCAGCGCCTTCTCGTAACGTTCTTCCTTTTCAAACACTTCCAGGGGGGTGCAATAGGTTTCTCCCTGGGCCTTCAGCCCCCGGTGCAGCTTTACCGCATAGACGTTATTCAGATAGTGGTTGAACCGTTCACAGAACTCCTCAAAGTCCAGCAGCTTCCCCTGTTCCAGAAGTTTCTTTATATTTTTATCAATCTTGTCCGATGTCTTGGAACCGGTCAGGGTTCCCGTATAGGAACCAAACCAGCGGGTAAACCGGTCACACACGGTTTTAAACCAGCGTTCAACCTCCCCCTTATCCCATGGTTCATAGGGACGGCTCCTGTGGTAATCCGCAATGCCTATCGTATGGTAAAATCCGTTGATGACCTCATCAAATCCCGGATACCGCTCCTTCCGTTTCACACCGGTCATTTCCTCAGCAGTGAAGTCCTTTCCATTATCAATGTACAGAATCTGCGGCATGCCTCCTGGTGTACCATACAGGACCCTTAACAGGGATTCCTTCAGGACCTGGGCGTTACAGTGGTGGCAGATGACCGTCCCTAACGGCATCCGGCTCCTTCCATCTATCCAGGCCACCAGGGTGGGCCTGATGGCTGTCACTTTCCCATTCGGTAAGCGATAGGAGACCCAGCAGTCAAAGGTATGGGCATCGCCAAACAGGATTTCCAAGACTTTTAAGGACTTTGTATCCCGTCTCCCCTTCAGCATGTGTTTGTTTTTCCAGGACCTTGTTCCTTCCTCCGCCAGATATCTTGCACTGTCCAGATGCTCATGCTCCATCAGATGGGCTATGTAACGGCATACGCTTTGGTAAGAAGGGACTGACCAGCCATTCCCCGCACTGATTTCCAGCAGCTTGTCATACAGCATCTGGCGGTTGCCCTTATTCTGGGCAAATCCCTTATGCATCCATATCTTAGGGATGGTTTCCTTTATTGCCGGGCTGAAGGTGGGGAAGGTGTTGGAATCCTTGGGTTTCCGGCACAGGCACAGGACCTTGTAATAATCGTAGTTGGCCCCGGTCTCCCGCAGCATCTTTAAGGCCCACCCTGCCGCCTCCAGGTATTTGTCCATGTGGCGGTACAAAGTTCTTTGGCTCATTCCCAGCTCCGCCGCCTTCCGGATGATGTACTCTGTCTTGTCCTCTCCCTGATAGTTGATGATGTCCTGCAGGAGCCGGGACAGCTCCACCGCCTTGTAATATGCCTGGCTGTGGTTCTCTATGTACCAGTTCACATCGGTATCCAGGTACCAGGGCTCCTCTGGGGGCAGGTTCTCCATCACGATATCACTTCCTTCTTCCGTATGTATCTTCTTCATGGCCCGGTAGGCCTTCTGGGCTTTGGGACTTAGGTCAGTAAGTTTGATGTATTTTCGCTCTTTTCCACCAGACTTAAAGTTTCTTTTTTGTATTTCGATTGTGCCGTCTATTTCCTTTTGGGAAATCCAACGTGAAAATGTTGCATATGGAATTCCTTCTAAATCAGATGCTTCTTTCATAGATATATAAATTTCTTCCATCAGATTTCCCCTTTCTGTTGCAATTTGGCTGTTAGTATAGTACAATGCAGATGAGTATTTATCGGAACGCCCGACCTTCCCCCAGAAGTAGGGCGTTCTTCTTTTATGCAAGTCCATATCCAGCCCCCCTATGCCACATCATTCTCATTTATTTCGAGAATTTTCAGCATTTGCTTCCGATACTTATACCCAGGTCTCTTTCCTTTCAGCATCCGGCACAGTTCTTGAGGGCTTGTACCCAATATATTTGCCAGCTGGACCTGGGTCATCTCCAATTCAATCAGACGCTTCTTGACAATCTTTCCAAGCTCCCTTGTCTTTACATCTGCCATCTTACTCACTCCTGTATAATCTTCTGGTCCGTTTCCTGCCTGTTCCAATCCGCTTAAGTTCTATTCTGCTTACCACTTCCAAAAACTCTCTGGTGTCCTTTACCACCAGCCAGTTCTCTGGTTGCAGGCCATGAAGTTTCATCTCCTTTTTCTGGCTTAAGGTTGGCTTCTTGCCATTTTTCATGAGATTTATCACCTCTTTTCTAATTTCCTTTATACTGATATAATCAACGTGAAAGGAGTTGGTTATGAAAATGAAATTCACATATCCCTCAGAACGTGACTTTGAAAGGAACTGCCCCTGTAGCCAATTTATAGAGTCATATGCTCGTTCTATATCACCACGTTCCGCAGTTCTTGATTTTTGTATGGGGCATCAATCCATACAAGATAAAAAAACCTACTTTGCTACTTATGATGTTTTCCTTGCTAATAATCAGGGCCATTACCGTCTGGAGGTATCCTGCACGATACTTCCGAATCGTAATTACAGCTACAAGACAATTAGTAAAAGTGAAATTCATCAATAAGAAGACAATCACCAAGTGCAATTCTTGTCTTAAGAGTTGCTATAATCTTTCTCTCAATCCCATCTACTATTGTCACTTCTGCTGAATCGGCAGTTCCACATATATGTGCAGTTGCCGATTCATTCAAAAGCTTATCAATTATATATTCCAGCCTACATTTATCTGTTTTACATAATGCCTTCATTTCCCTCTGAATCAGCTTCATGATTTTCATAAGCATATCTGCTCTTTCATATGCCTGACTCCACTCCTTCTCATACCCCGTCTTTGGAGAATTCGGAAGTGTATCCGAAGTATACTTTTTAACAAGTTCTTTTTCTGACAGATATAATTCTTCTAAATACAATAGTTCCTTCTGCATCTCTTCGCCTCCTTTTGATTTGTTATCCAATCTTGAATTTAGGAACCTAAATCCAAACGAATATTTCTTAAAATATAATCAGACTTGATTAGATGTGATAAACTCTTTCTCTTTATTGTGAATTCAGGAACCTGAATCCGTAAGAACATTATTCAACCAGATTTGGTTGCTCCGATATGATAATTTTGTTTCTTTATGTCCTGATAATTCGATTTCAGTGCCATTTAACATTTGGCACAAGGAACCATCAGCTTTGGTTGGTGGTTCTTTCCTTTTATAATCATAGGCCAGGAACCTGGCTTTCAAAGAATGTTGCTTATTCAATCAGACTTGATTGCAGATATGTGATGAATTAAAGTTCTTTTGCTTGAAGTAATCTTCAAAGTATGTTACTTTTGTAGTGGCTTATAAATCATCCATATGCATTATAGTACAGATATTAGAACCTGTCAATAGATAAGTTCTGTTTTTAGTACCTTAGTTCTATTTTTTGTACTATGCATATGTTACTAGGAGGCATATTTTATGGAGAATGACAAAATGATTGGTTTAAGAATACAAAAAAGACGCGCTGAATTAAAATTAAGTTTTAATCAAGTATGCGAAATGACCCACATATCTAAAGGAAATTTAAGCGGCATCGAAAATGCTAAATACCTTCCTTCATCCAAGGCTTTGCTAGAACTATCAAGAGTTTTAGATTGTTCGATAGACTGGATTCTTACTGGTGAAAATTGGAATTCTGAACAAAATAATGTTTTAATATCTGAACCGCCTATACCAACAATAAACGGACTTCCAATAACACCTGATGAACTATCCTTAGTTGAAAATTATCGAAAATTAAATCCAGCAAATAAATCTTCTTTAAAGGATTTTTGTAACTATAAAATCTATGAGCAATCCCATTCCCAAGGGTTATCATCAACATCGAATCATGGAAAAAACAACATGGAAGGGAATAGCGAAATAGCTTAATTTTTTTGTCTATTTTGGTTTATTTATAGTCCAAAATATGAGAATTGCTGTTAGTTTACTTTAAGCCCAAAAAACTACGTATTTATGCCAATTCTCACCATTCTTTAAAGTTGTTCAAAATGAGAATTGCTTTTTTCCAAAATTGTGTTACAAAGCGTCCTTTTAAACGCTCCTTGTTAACGCGTCAAATCCTGATTTTACGTACTTTTCACATAATTTTATAACATTGATTAACGTTAATTTTTAACGGCTCAAAAAAAGGACCTTTCCGGCAATTTTCTTGGAAAAGGTCCTTTTTCTATATTATTCTCATTTTATTTGTCAATAGCGATTTTCCTCTAAAAACCGCCGAAACCCTTGATATACCGTCACTTCCCGCCATATCCCACTTACTCCTCCTCTGTCTCGGTTTTGTCAACTATCTTGGTAACCTACAATCTGCTGAAGTGTACGCTCCTCCTTTTGCATAGCAACCAGGAACTGGCGAAATGGATTGCAAATTTCCCATTCTGTTTTAGATAAATATGCTGCAAACAGCCGTTCAACTGATTCCGTCTGGTGGCCGCTGACCGAAACTTCATTGGGTGCAGAATCCCCATACGTGACCCAAGGCCATAAATTGGTCTTTGAAAGCTCTGGTTTCAGTTTACAGGACAATTTCACACTGCCCTCATTTCGTTCATCCCACTCACTACTGGAGGATAAACATATAAACCACTGGCCAATCAACATCATAAAATTATGCCTGATTCTGTAGTCTTCCTTCAACATAAGCTTCATAAAATCCGTATGGTCCACAATAACAACATTGAGATATCGGCCAACCAAGATTTCCTGTACCTTCTTTCCATCTATCACAGATACCATTTCTTCTGGCTGTCTCATTTCTTCGTCCATTTTCGTTTTCCTCCCCTAACTTGCCTTATCCTCTTTAATATAAAAAGACTGTGAGGTATTTGTCTGCGCATACTCTCTGTAAATATCCGGATGCATAAGCTGCAGCACCTCCAGGCTGTCTTTATTGATGGAAGTTGTAACTTTCCTGTTATAGCCGGCCAAATACCTGATATTACCAGTTTCCAGTACCGCTTCCTCAGCTCCCTCCATGGCTTCCTTTATTGGCGCATAGGCAAGTTTCATCTGTTCATCTATCTGATCCATTTGACGCTTCAATTCTGACTTCCGTTTTTTCAGTTTCAGATAGGACGTCATGTTTGCCGCATATGATGGTGGGAGTACAATTTGTTTATTCTCCTGCACACCATAGCGTCCCTGGATGCTTTTAAGCATTAAGTCAGCCTTCTCCGTATACTTAGGTGGTTTTCTTAAAGCAACACACTGATTCCAGAAATACGATTCCTGCCGAATCAGTTCTTCTTCCTGTGCCAAATCGCGCTCCAGGCGCCGTATGATAAGAGAACCCTCATGGTTACCATGAAGGCAGAGAAAAATTATGCCATCTACGTTAGCCACACTCATATAATGAATGCCCTGGAGAACATAGTGCGGCGGAATATTTCCACCTTCCCAGCCATTCATGTGGTGGTAACTGAACGAGGTTTTGCACTCCAATAAATAGATCTTTTCATCAAGCTTAACGAAAAAATCAAAATCAGATATCATAAACGGATACAGCGGATGCCGGAACATTTTACGCACAGCATACGGTCTGGTATCTGTGCGTTTCATAAAAATCTGAACCACCAATTCCTCCAGGCGCTTTCCGATTTCCTTTGCTACCCAGCCATCATCATTCTGTTCTTTGATTTTTTTATGTACCTTCTCTTCATATAAATCCCTGGCTGTTTTCCATGGCGAGATGCCGCACACGGCCGCCGCATCACTCCCCCCAATCCCCAGTGTTCTGTATAATTTCCATTCGTCATGGGATAGGGTTGTTATATCCTCCACCAGCACATCTGGTTCATAATTCAGGTTCAGCATATTGTCTCCTTTCTGACAGAGCAGTAGGGTTCCCTGCCCTGCCTTATTTCTTTCATCAGTACAGAATCGTTCCTGGGATATCATATTCATGGAAACGATAGGTCAAGCACCGTGAAACCATCTCTTCCAAATCGGTTAATGCCTTTGCACCCATTCCATTGCTCTGTGCCAGAAAAATCGCCTCACAGATTCCACAATAAATATCATAGCCATTACAGATTCCCGGTCCATGTCCGGCCTTAAACTGTTCTACCGTCTGGGCTGTCAGCGCCTTACTGATACCAGCCTTAATCATAACACTAGCCATAACGTTAGCCGGATAGCTGGCATATACATGAAACAGCTTCGACAAATCACCAATGGCCTCCTGATATCTGGCAAATATCTGTCCCATATTCTGAGAGAAATCTTCTATGGATGCATTATTCGTATGCTCCAATTTCAATGGTTTTCCTAAAATCAACGGCTTCTTCTCTGCTCCCAGCAGAAGAGAATAATAGATATTCGCACCACTTACGCCAACATCGGATGTCTGGACACGAATCAAAGCTGATAATACGTTATCTGCCTGTAAGCCATACTGGAGCAGCAGTTCCCGGTATGTATCCAAGAGTCCTTTTTCTTCCAATTCCCAGGACGCCATTGCCAGAGAATGACTGAACAGGCCGTTTGAAAAGGTAGCCTTGTCATAGTTTTCTGCAACATAGATAGATGCTACTTCAAATAATTCCGGCATTGGCAGGACGGAATAGTCACTTGGGTCTCCGCCATGTACCGCGCGCACCTTTCCTTCATGAATTCTCACAAGAGCATTTCCCTTTGTCACTTTCAGACAGTCATTTAATACCCGGGCTAATTTCCCCTTCGGCAAATCCAATAGCGCAGAACCTGCAATCCTGGCCCTGCTCTCGATTGACTTCATGGTGGTCTGTCCGACCGGATAATAGGTACTGCCAAGGCATAAGAACAGGCCGGAATTCTTCATTGTATCTTTTATGATTTCCTCTTTCTCGTCCATGTCCTTTATCTTCTCGCAAATCTCTGGTTCTTCCTCTCCAGCAATCACAAGAACAGTATTGGTGGGATGTTTCTGCCATTCTGCCCCGCACTCAATCCCATCCAAAAATTCGAGAAACTCTTCCTTATCATAGAATGTCTTTGAAAAATCATCTGCAAAATTCATATGCGCCCTCTCCTTATAAGTTAATTAGAACAGATACGATATGGCCTCCGCTGATAACAAACTCATAGCCATCCTTTCCCATCTCAACCATTTCGCCGATTGTGAGCTGGTCTCTCCCTGCGTTATCCCATCTTGCTTCTAACTTCATTTGTTTTCCTTCCTTTCTTTTATTTTTGTCCAGGCTTTATGCCTGAAAATCATCATTTGTTGCTACATGCAGTTTCTTATCCGCCCGGTCAAACAAATATACAAGGTCAGAAAGCTTCACTCCTTTATTTTCAATATTTAAGGCATGTATCACAGCTTTCCAATCCGCAATAGAAGTTCTATTTTTTCTGGACGGAATTAATATAATCTCATGAATGTCTACCGGAAGTATAAGGAGGCTGTCATTGCAGCTCTCTGAAATCTGTCCCAACAGATGATTGTCAATCATATTGCTGGCTCCATACAGGCCACTTTGATTTGACAGCACATACATAGGGTTCTTCTGTTCCTGATGGCTTTTGATAGATTGGAGCATCTCACCAAATGTGTTTCCTATTGGAGCTGATATCACCTTCCAGTCCTTAATTTCAACCATTTCAATCACCGGTGGATTGAGATCTGTATTTGACTTTGCCGTTTCCAGCACGTCCTGCAGCTCCACTTCCCACCGGTCTAAATCCTCGTTTACCACGGTTCTAACATACGATTCTCCATCCACCGTAATAAAAATCAAGAAGTACGCCACCATGTCGTAGTATCTGATATGCGGTATATACTTCAGCACTTCCTCATTGTCTTCGCGATTGGCCAATGCACAAACAAGATTGTTTTTTACGTTGCTAAAGCTATCTCCTGTGAGATATGGACCATTTAAGAATCCTCTCTTTTTTTTGTACTCTTCTATCACTTTTGTTACCGCCCTTTGAATGTCTTCCTCATTATCCAGCCAATGAAACTCACTGCCGTTTAGGTATATCCAAATTCCAGCTGATTCACCGGATTTTTGGACTCCAACTCTGAGAAATTCCTCGTCCTGTTTTTCCATTCGCTGCGGAAATGTCGCTTTATATTCCGCTCCCAAGTTCTCCTTTAACTTCTCTTCAAAACTTGTCTTACGCGTTTCCATGTTCATTTTTTCTTTCTCCTTTTCTTTTTTAGCAAAAAAAATAAGACACCAGAAACTTCTTCAAATTTCTGATGTCTTACTTACAAACAGAGATTGCTTCTCTGCCTGGCTTTCTTATGTTAGGCTCATGCCTGAAAAACTTAGCTTCCGGTTGCCCGGAACAAACATTCCAATGCGCTTAGTAAAAAAGCGGCACAAATCAATGTCATGTTTATTTTATCACTATATATAGTGTTTGTCAATATTTCAAATCTATATATAGCTATTCAATCCCATGTGATTGCTAAATCGTATCAATTCTTCATATCCTCTCTACTGTGTAATATCATGAAATCTGTTTATATCCTCTCCTATAGTTTTTCTCTATCCAGCTAAGCAGCTTTTTCTCTCCCAATTCCTCCATACAGAAATCATAAAGCTTGGGATTATATGCTTTCAGCCTTACGAATTTTTCAAAGCTTGTCAGATGACAGCCCACTGGACAGAACAGACAGCCGGTTCTTTGTTCTCCTGTGCACTTAAACGGCCCACATGATGGAAAGAACCCAATCTGACCGGGAACTTACCCCACTTCGACCACCTCACCATAAGGCTCTGCAATTTCTAACTGTTTTTCCACTGTATACCGGAGCACATCCTGTGCTCTCCAAAATCCCATTGGCTTACTAAGTGGCCTTTCGCTTTCAAAGCTATTACAGCCAGTACGAAGATATGCTTCCTTGCGCCTGGCAGATTCCTCTGCCATAAGTGCTAAAATGGGATGCCGTCCAGTCTGCTTCTCATACAGGGCAATCGGCTCCTCATTCTGCTTAACACAGCAGTAGTGTGATATCAGAATATCCGATTCATACAGTGGTAGCCATTTTGTATACCCCTGCCGATACTCGGATTTTTTTCCATTCCGATCCAATCCATGCAACTTGTTGAGGGCCCATTCCTTTCCCTGCCTCGCATACCAGTCTTAGGTGTGGAAATATAGTAACCCACCTCTGTATCACGCAATAGCTGGTGGTCTATGTTAATCACACGGTTAGTTCAATGAAGCAAGATATACTTCAGGGTCAGTAGAAGGATAGTATGCAAACAGTATATCTTTATATACCAAATCGCCAGTAAATAAGTATCCTTTGTCTTTTTCCAAAAAACACAAATGCCCTGGTGAATGTCCAAGTGTATGCAACACTTTAATTTGCCGTCCGCCAATATCTATCACATCATGGTCAGTTACAATTTTTGTTGGCATTCCTTGAAATAGCTCGTAAGATTTATCCTTTCAAATTCTTCAAAGCAGACGGATTATTCTCTAAGATTTCTCCAACAGTGGGACATGTCTCTAAATCCAAACAATCGCCACAAGTAGCAACACCCTTTTCTAATGCACACTGGCGAATACCACACATATTATCACAAAATACGGTTTTAATTCCGTCAACACGACAACCTTGACAGTTAATATGCTCAGGAAGAATAGGTGCATTATTTAATTCAGCCCATAGCTTCGCAGTTTTTTTTCGTAATTCTTGGTTGTCATTGATTGTTGCAATATATGCATCACATTTTTCACAATCCAGTCCACAATATGCAATCATTTTTTTCATGGTTATGTACCCCCATAATTTCAAATTTATCAATTTCGTATCTTCTTGCATTCTTCTATTTTCAAATCATTACCTTGTTGAATTTATAGCCAACACCCCAGACAGTTAATATGTACTGTAGATTGTCTGGGGACGTGAATTAAGGATATTATAGGTTTAAGTAAACGTCCTCTTCCATCATTTATTCTTTTGATTTTTTATCCAGATACAGCAGATAACCACTCCGATTAAGGCTATCCCTCCCGTGGTTATATATGGTAATTCAATATTGCTTTCATACAGATACCCAGTTAATAAAGGAGCAATAACTTTGCTAAGATTTCCGGCGGTACTGGCAAATCCCATCAGTGTTCCTTTATGCTGATTGTCAGTTTTTGAAAGGGTTGCGTTTAATGTGGGTACTGTAATAGCAGAAGATACCGCAAATAAGCCAAAAACCACCAACACACTAACAAACCCAGTTGTCAATACCATGGCAAACGCTACTAAGGCTTTGCAAAACATACCTATCAGTATTAGTCGCTTCTCACCAATTTTTTTTGATAAAGGACCAGTCAAAAAGCCTTGTACTACAATCAAAATACCTGCTAGAGCCATCCAAATAACACCAACTTGCTTAGAGGAAAATCCAAACTTATCTACGACATACAGCCCCGTAATTCCTTGCAAGCCTGTTTGACAGAAATGCACGACGAAAATAAGTATCAAAACCATTCCTGCTGAGCCAAAAATTATACTTTTCAGGTCTGAAAAATCAAAGGGTTTTCTTTTTTCCGTCTGTCCTGAACGCTCAATTGACTCTGGCAAAAGTGTTAGAATTAGCAGAAAGGCAATAAATGAAATGCCGGCTCCTGTAAAAAATGGGAGCGCAAGCGAATAGCCTGCAAGAATGCCTCCCAATAATGGTCCCATCATTACGCCAACGCTCATTGAAGCTCCAAGTTGACTCATATTCTTGCTTCTTTCTTCCTCCGAGCTGGAATCTCCAACATATGCCAAAGATGCAACGGACGTAGCAGATGACAAAATACCTGATAAACTGCGAGCTATAAATAGCGTCCAAAAGGATGAAGCCAAACCGAACAGGAACAAACTGATGGAATATCCTATAATACCAATGCTGATAATCGGCTTTCTACCAATTCGGTCGGACAGTGCACCCCAAAAAGGTGCGCATACTGTTTGTGCCAGAGCATATACGGCAGTGAGCCATCCAAGCTCACGGCCGCCAGCACCTAGATTTTCCATGTAAAATGGCATGACCGGAAGAATTAAGCTATATCCTAACGCAATCACCAAAGTAGCAAGCTTTAAAGCGAAAATCGGCTTTTTATTCATCAATCGTCACCGTCCCCTCCGAGCCGTCCACCGTTATCATTTGTCCATTTTTAATACTTCTCGTTGCTGTGTGTGTCGCCATAACGGCAGGGATACCACATTCCCGTGCAACAATACTTGAATGACTGAGAGGACCTCCAATATCCGTTACAATTCCACTTGCAGAGGCAAATAAGGGTGTCCAAGCCGGAGTTGTAGTAACGGCAACCAAAACACTTCCCGGCTGGAAATTTTTAAAATCTGCCGGACTATTTAGTACGCAGGCACGAGCTGTCACGACACCAGAACTGGTTCCTATAC
>OJJF01000422.1_pt1 | contig 16887 bp, 27 predicted proteins | sample 1596121 | NCBI WGS metagenome assembly OJJF01 (sample SAMEA4350135, study PRJEB24818) | metagenome | biome: human; feature: gut; material: faeces | place: Denmark | collected 2013-09 | reverse complement strand
TGTTCCATAATCGCTTTTCATTTCCGGATTCCAGCGCATCTCTAAAATCGCTTATCTTCTTTGCCTCATTGCTGGCATCTTCCAGGAGGAAGCCCAGTATTTCCAACTTTTTGATCAAAATTATCGCCCTTTCTCTTCTGGTCTAACCTTTTTTTTAAAATGTCTTCCCTGAATCTAACCTCAAAAATGCCCGAAACCCTTGTAAAATCATAGGGGTCTAACTATCTACCCTAAAATTCCACAGCATATACATACTTTTTAATGCAATATTTATATAGTAGAATTCTTAACAATGTTTTTTTCCTACGCGTAGTGTATATACTTTTAGGTTAGACTGGGTAGACGGTTAGACTATATATAAAAAAGCCTTATTCTATGCGGGTTTCAGGGTCTAACCTTGGGTCTAACCTTTTTTTGTAAGGTTAGACTTTTTATTCAAATGGAAGGCTCATTTGTCCATCGTCCTCTTCTTCATCAACATTCATGAACCCGTCAGCATCTCCATCCTGAGCCATATTTATCTTTATATAATTTGCTTTGACGCCATACACCTTCGTGTTGTGGATGTACTTTCCCTGAGAATTTCTCTTAATCCGTTCCTTTGACGCCCACCTTTTACAGAGAGCAGTATAATCATATCCTTCCTGCTCCAGAAAGCCGCAAAGCACATCTTTGTTCACAATAGCCACAGGCGGCCTTTCCGGATGTGTCTCATCCGTGAGTATTTTTCCCCAAACCTCTCCTTTATTCAATGCGTTTTCTGCTTTGGGGTCAAGAAATCTCACTGGGTTTCTGGCAATCCAGTTCAGGACCGTCTGATAAGCTCGTTCCGCAACGTCTACTTCAAAAACACTTTTTAGATATTCTTGCACATCTTCTACCGCAAAAGGAGTTTCGTCCGTAAATATCTGCTCCACGAGAATTCTGTCCGCTACCAATATGCACGCCATTGCCATCGCTTGTTTTTCTGTCGTATCCGTCTGACACGTGGCTGCAAAGTACTGTTCATATTCTTCTTTTAGCTTCTGCATGTCCGCACTCAGCAGATAGTCAATCAATCGCTTTCCTGCATGTCCGAAATTCGATGTCAGAAATGTAACTGCCTGGTTTCCGTTCTCTATGATTTTATTCTCTACCTCAATCTCGATGACACGGTTTTTCGATCCGGCCCGGCTGTTTGACTTTGTGACAGGCTCCTCACCGCTGAACAGAAAGCTGTTACGCCACGTCTTTGTCTCTTCCACGCCTCCGGCTGCTTTCCCGCGCATACGGTCAATTCCTTCTGTTATGCGGTATATGAGCTGGTCAAAATTCCCCTTATATTCCTTCTGCAGGGTCTGAAGTTCATCTCCTGCAAATGGCAGGGAATACAAAAAAGCAGCATTGCGTATGATTCCGACTTTGGTTCCGTCCAGTGTTTTTACCAGCGCTCCTATTTTGGGATTACCCCAAATCGACATTCCGGCCATAATCGCCACAGTTTTCCCGGTTCCTGATTCCCCTCCCCATAGATGGAGAATAAAAGAGAGTATATTCAACGGTTCAATCAGTACGCTTCCCAGACTTGCTCCAAAGGCCATACGGACAATTTTGTTTTTCCGCAGACCGCTGCAATATCTCTTCCATGCCTCATAATCTCCTGCTTCATGCACGTTTCGAAACAGGGAGCTGTAATCATTCTCACCATCATAAACGATGTCTGACGCATACGGCATGAATTCACCACCAGCCCAGCCCAAACGGTTGATTGATTTTTTTGGATTTAGCGTAGCCGGATTAAGCCCTACACAGTCCGATATGTAACGGACCATATTTTTGGCATTGTCCGATGTAACCTCAATACCAAACTGGCTCAGTGCATCTACAATCTTATTGGTATTTGCACAAACGCTCCGGTCTACCGTAATGGTCTGCCAGGCGGCCGATTTAAAATACGCCAGCGTGATCCGCTCCTCTGCCGTATCTACATTCTTTAAGATCTCCACCGGCAGAACCGGATGACTGCACGCCTGGTACGGTACCGGCATGGCATTCTTGTCATATCGGATCGTCCTCACTCCGAAATCATTTGCAGTCCACTCGCCGCATACTAACTCCAGCGGCTGGTCAGTAAATTTTGTTTTATTCCCGGTCTGCTTCTGACGCTGCGCATAATCAAGTACGAATGACTTGTACAGGTTGTTAAACTCCGTTACCCGTTTAAGCTGCCGCGCGGTATTGCGAAGGGATTCAATATACTGGGTCCGCTCGATATTGTCCTCTATCTCAAAAATTTCATAAAAAATTTCATCTGGAAATGGTTCCGTCGGCTTCAATACGGATATACCAGTCAGTAATTCGTCTTTCGATGTCCCCAATCCTTCTCACCGCCTTCTTGTCTTCGTAGACCTCTTCCGGACATTCTTCTATATTTTCTAACAAATATTCAATATACGTGATGTTCTGCAGCGCTTCCGTAAAATGCTCATTTCGCTCATGGATTGCCTCACACAGCAGGATCCAGTACATTTTGACGTATAATGTTGACCGCTTTTTAAATGCAGCAACCGCCACTCTGTGCCGGCGCACCAGCTCCGCTTCCCGCTTCTCCCTGTATGTCATCGGCTCAGCCAGGGGAATATCAAAAGCGGCAGCCAGTTCTTTTGCGGCTTCATAGTTACTCGTATCATGGTACAACGCTACAAACTTGATTTGGTCACCACCAGTTCCACACGTAAAGCAGTAAAATCCCTTTCCGTCCGGATATATTTTAAGGCTCGGATTCTTATCCTGATGGAAGGGGCACTGACACAGCCCCTTCCGATTAAGCTGCAGGCCATAATACTCCGCCACTTGCTGCATGGAGACCGCTTCCTTTACCTTCCGGAACAGATCCGGATTATAACCTTTCATTATCATTAATCTTCAAACCTCGTATGACCGAGAAGTCCCTCCATTGCAAACATCCAGCCGTTCTGTCCTATATCATCAGCACAATGGATTCCGCCCTGCAGGCTTCCTATGTCGGAATTATCAATCAGACGCATATCAAACTCATCCGGATCCGGAAACCCTCTCCGGATGAGTCCTGAACGATACCCTGGGATTAATAACGGAACTTCTGGCCTTACATGAAAGGGATCCCTTCATCTCCGGATCCTTCCGGGATATTCACAAAACCGTCACTGTCCATAAAAGAAGGGGGCGCCGCGGCATCTGTCGGATTTGGTCTGCCGCCTCCGGCTCCTGTCACTGGCAACAGCTCATCTTCCGGCACTTCCGCTTCTGCCAGGCCGGCCACACTGCGGATCCGCCACAGTTCCGTTGTCATCGCGCGCTCTCCATTATCCTTTTCGTACTGACGGCGGCGGAAAATACCACCGAATTTTTTATTGACAAGCGTTTTCTCATTGCCTTCCTTATCCCACTGGAAAGTGAAATTGTTGGATCTTTCAATGGCAGTAACAACACCCTTAAGCCATGGCGTCCCCTTATCATCCATGTTCTGTTTAAAGACACCTCTCCATTTGGCTTTTGGATTCGTTTCTTTTTCTGCTTTAAACTGCTTATCATAAAAGTCTGCATACTCTCCTTCTGCAATATCGTACAGAATTACAAACTTTCTCCACTCATGTCCGTTCTTATCCGTATCCGTTACTTCGGAAACCTGGCGAATCTTGCATACATATTTTCCTTTTGGAAGAGCCTGAAATTCGCCCGTATAAGCTGCCGCCTCATCGTATCCCTGTGGTTTCTTAATCATTCTTCTTTTCCTCCATGCTCTTATATTTCTTCCATCCGTAGAAATCACGAATGGTATCATCAACAAGTTTCAAATTATTTTCTATCTCCGGTTCATCGAACATCTCTTCCGGGGTTTTGGTAATATCCGATCCGTCAGTAACTGTCCGAAAGAAATGATTCCCGTTTTCGCTCATACACCGAATGCATATCGTGACCATCCCTTCCAGGCACACTTTTCGATCCAGCTGTTTTCCGATCGTTCTGAGACGCGAAACTCCAAAATCATCCGTGTCCTCATGGAAAATGATATACACAATTTTTTCCGGATCCTTCACCTCGTTCTTGACCATTTTTACCAGGCCATACATAGCGTCCGCAATATCATCATACATTTCAAATGAAGCATTCCCTTTTTTATTCCGATGGTTGGCCATAAAAAGATGTGTCATAATATATCCGGCATCGTCAATCACAAACACCTTTTCAGGGTTTTGGTTGATTGTCGTGATGATCTTTCCGATGTCATCACTGCTTCCAGTTTTCTTAAAACGTTTGCGAAATGGCAACTCCTTTTTCTCTGTATTCAGCAGTACAATCTCATCTTCATCAAAGAATTTCAGACTCCGGCTTTTCCCGCTCCCTGATTTTCCATAAATCAATACTGGTAATCCCATGATCTCCTCCTTAATAAGGCAGCGGATCTTCCGCAGCATCCTCTCTCCCGTCTGCTGGTTCCTCATCTTCCTGCCCCACATTATCCGCAATCCAGTCATCCTCAAAAAAGCTGATACCGTTCAGACGTGGAAACAACACTTCCAGTGCCTTATTCCCTGGTGATTCCGTATGCACCCAGTAGATTGTCGTTTCATTCTTCCAGTAAAGCACACCAGAAAGGAAACTCGGCCTGGCCGGCATCGCCTCCACAGTCGTATCCAGTTCACTCCGCGATATTACCCGGTCCGACAGGGACCTGTCCGCAACTACAAATTTCAAGTCACTATGCTTCTGGCATACGATGTACTCATGGGGCCAGGCAAACAGCATTACCGGCGCTATTGCCGCAAAATCCTTCGCGGCTTTCCACTGCTCATAAGGATCCGGATAATCCGGCACTGTTTCCGATTCGGCTTCCCCGTCCGGAGTCGTTTTGTATAAGTAACATTCATATGCTTCTGGCAGGTCTCCGATCAGCTCCATGATCGCCGCCTTAAATTTATTTGATGCGTAAGGTATTTCAATATAAAGTCCCCAGTTATCGGAATACACCAGATAATGGTCATTCACGTTCCCTACGATCAGGCCATGTTTCTTCAGGCTGGCCTTCATGATCTTTTTCAGTTCTCCTGTTTTTAAAAACATCTTCACAATCCCCTTTCCCGTTTCTCTCTCTGCTCTCGTCTATTCCGTGCTGCACCAGTGCAAGAACCATGTCCATCTCTTCAAAGGACAGATGCCACACGCCTGTAACCATGAGTTTTACAACCCGGGCTGCAACATCCATCAATACCTGCATACGGAACGGAGTCATATCCCCGCCGCCCATCAGCGGATCCCCAGATGCTCCCCACGCGGTTCCAGATGCGCCCAGTCTACCTGGCGCTCGGATAATAAGGCGCGGACAGCATCTCCATTTACCTTCGGTGGCTGCGGAATCAGGAAGCGGCCCGGGATATCGTCAATGGCCCCATCAATAACAAGCGGTTCCTGCCCGCCATTCTTCGCTACACTGATCGTAAAGAGGGTTGTCTTAATCTTACTCTTCCCGATAGCCTTCATGTTCTCCATAAGAGTCGTCTTCAGCGCTTTCTGGCGGTTCTCCAAGCTTGTCCTCCGGGCATTCAGGCGGGATTCTTCCGCTTTCAATGCCTCAATATCGGCTTTCATGTCAGTAATGATGATTGCATAAGATTCCGCCTTGTCCTCAATCTCACCAAATATGGCCTCCATGGTATCTTCAATGGTCAGACTGTCTACGTCTGGATCGTACATCATGTCCTCTAAAACCTGATACTGCTCTGTTAATTCATATAATCTCATCTCTTGTCCTCCTTAAAAATCCACATCGTCCGGATTAATCGGGCCGGAACTATGGCGGCGTAGACGCTTGGGTGTCAATGCCGGCAGCACGGGCTCAAAATCAATATCGTGGCCATAATTCCCCATAAGCCCATCCATCTGGCGGCAGAGCTCGATCTCCCTGGCCTCTAAGGCTCCCTTAGCTACCATTATGATAGCGGCCTGACTCTCTTTACTTAACCCAATTTCATCACTGTTAAGTATGATGTCTTTATCCCGGCCGTCTGAAATCAACAGGCGCATAGGCTTCCCTTTCAGCTTCTTAATTGCTTCACAGCAGAGATCAATCGCCTTCCTGCAGTCTGTTACATCTTTCATAAATGCGTCCATGCGCTGTGTATTCATTTCCATCTTGCACTCCGTTTCTCCCTCTGCTATAATGAGGGGGCAAAGTATTTTCTAGTTACCTTGATTCCCGGACGGCTCCACCCGTCTGGGTTTCTTTTTCTTCTTTCTCAATATCCACGATTGCCTGGAACAGCCTTTTCAGATCGGCAGATACGTACGACCGCTCGCAATTCTCTGCTTCGTTTCCAAACCAGCCAAGCATAAAATTCACTGCCGAGCGTGTATTATCCATACATGGATCACGTTTTAAGTATTCAATTGCCGAATCTATATTGCCCCGTTTCATCACCTTCACCTCCTCTCACAGCGCCTCCAGAGACGCACACAGCATCAGCACCAGCATAATTCCTACCGCCGCAATAATCCGTGGTACCAGCCACTCGACCATATCCACAATCGGCGGCCGGCTGTCGTCCTCGAAGTCGTCGAGATTGTCAATGTATTTCTGCATTCTGTATCACCTCGCTTTCAAGCATCAAACCAGTGCGTTCACAAAAATACTTTCTTGAAACTCTACCGCGCCTAGTAATAAAGCCTTTGGCTTCCAGTTCTTCATTAAGTGTCTTGATGATGTTGTATCCCATGCTCTCTGAGCAATCCATAATCTCGGCCACTTCTGCGGCGGTTATCATTGCGCTCATGTTTTTTCACCTCCTGCTTTATGCCACACCTAAGTTCATCTGCAAATTGGCCTCTTTAATCAGTTCTATCAGATATGTAGGAACCTCATAACAGTCGATCAACTCATGAGCATCTGCGATATACTTCCGTTTCAGCGCCTTGTAAGATTTCGGGCGCCCGGTATCGTCATAGATACCAAACTCACGCTTGATCTGATCGTAGATGTCCCGATAAACTTTGGAGCGGATTTCTGTATCCTGATAGGCTTCAGACTGTTTGCCGCCCAATACCTGCACGCCCTTGCGTTTCACATGGTTTGACAGCTCATCGGCCTCGGAGCCGTAAAGCGGGATATCAAACTCAAGCTTATCCATGCGCTGCTCCATCTTAACTTGCTTCTGGTCAATCATTAGTATGGCTCTCATCTCCGTGGACAGGTTCGGATTTTCGTAATATCCATTCTGCCGAATGGACGGAAGCACCTCGTCAAACACCCATGATTCGAAACGCTCCGCACTTTCCAGCTTACTGTGTGTGATGAGTCGGTACATGTCTCCCTCTGGGATTACATTGACCTCCATCTGCTTGTCTGGGTTCTGTGGGTGAGGTATACTGTGCTTTGCCGTATACCTGCAATGCTGGACAACTGCATCTGCTGGTCTTATGTACCCCAGCGCCTTGGCCACGTCACTGGCTACAAAATAAACTTTTCCCTCTACTTCAACAGTTCGTATCTGCCCGAACTCGGCATTATTGAAAATCTTTAAATCGTTCATTGAATCATTCCTTTCTTGTAAATATTTCCATTTCCTTCAATTTTCAACGTACATTTCCAGTTCTCCCCATTGACACCTCCGCATATCCGATGTATAATTAGGACGTCAAATCGAATGTATGTTCGATCCTTATTCGAGAAAATACTCGATCGAAACACCAAAGTAATCAGCAAGGATTTTAAGTTTATCAATTTTAGGCTTGCTCTTACCTTTTTTCCAATCAGAAAATACTGTTGGGGATATCCCGGTATCCTTAGCTACACGATACGATGTCTTGTTACTTTTCTCTAATAATAAGGCAAATTTTTTGTACAATATTTTTTCTCCTTTCCTAATTTTTATATTGCTTTTATTTAGGAAATCCTATATAATATATTTGTTGATGAATATATTATAGAAAAATATTAGGTTTGATTTTTAGGATTTCCTAACTTATGACACAAGTATAATTGAGATATCCTAATTTGTCAAGCGTTATTTTTGTGATTTCCTAATTATTTTTCGGAAAGGATTTTATGTACGATATCTTTGTTCAACTATTAGAACAGTCTGGGAAAAAGGCTTCGGATGTTTCGAAAGCAACAGGAATACCTTCATCCACCTTTTCTGATTGGAAGAAAGGAAAAAGCTCTCCTAAAACAGAAAAATTACAAAAAATTGCTGATTATTTTGGGGTGTCTGTAAAATATCTCATGACAGGGAAAGAAGAACCCGAAGAAAAAAAGAACCCCTTTAGTGATCTGAAGGGAATATACTTATCCTACGCGAAAGAGGCTCAGGATAGCGGAATAGACCCGGATGATATCAAGCTTGCTTTAGAGACGATAAAGAGATTAAGAGGTGATTAATGATTGACATCGGAAAAAGAAGAGTTATACAGAAATGTCCAGCGCATGAAACGTTTTTTAGGATTCGCCCCATACCAGTACGGAATTAATATTATAGACAACTGGGCCTATGGGATAAAATTAGATAGGATGCCATTTAGAACCAAGGGGCTCCGCGGAATGAGTTATCCGGGAGAGAAGCCAAAACCGGATGTCATATTATTAAATAGCAGTCGGTCGGAGACAGAGCAAAACTATGACTGCGGCCATGAATTGGTTCATCTAACCGTACATAGAAAGCTGGAGAAACAGGTTTTTAACTGCTTTGACGCAGGTGTGGCCCCTAAACAGGATCCATTTCTTGAATGGCAGGCAAATGAGGGATCAGCTGAGTTTTTCGTGCCTCATAGATTTTTTATTCCTCATCTTAAGGAGTGTATTGGGAATATGCCTAAACGCGGGGATATCGAGGAATTTAAGCGTTATGCCGCTGATCTGTGTTGTGTTCCTTCAGCGGTTATAAAATACCGGATAGAGAGCCTGAAGTATGAGATCCTACAATACTATGCCGGATCGGATATTAATGATTTGCATATCCTCTCTAAAAGGCAACAGGAACGGATGGGAATATACATTAAATCGCTGAATGAGATCAACCGAAATGAAAAATTTGATATTTACAGTTATATAGAAATGAAAAACCGCTCTGGCGGGAACCAGAACGGCTTTTGAATAATCATACCGGGCGGGCCCGATACATATATCCTGAACACATATATTGTATCATTCCTGCGCCCGCCTGTCAAAGGTATGGCGTATTTTTTATACTTAGAAATAAGTTGTTACCCTCCCCACCATTCAGAAAGGAATGATATTATGCCTACATATTATGATGAATCAAAGAAAACGTACTATTGCAAATTCTACTACGTAGACTGGACCGGCCAGCGGCGACAGAAACTAAAACGTGGTTTCCCTCGTAGTAAAGACGCAAAAACATGGGAGCGGGATTTCCTCCAGAAGCAACAGGGAAGCCCCGACATGACGTTTCAGGCGCTTGTCGACCTCTATCTGGAAGACATCGCTCCCAGAAATAAAGAGTCCACAATATATGTTAAAAACGCGCTGATAAAAGCATGGCTTCTCCCAGCCTTTAAAGATAAACCTATTAATGAAATATCCTCAGCAGAGGTAAGAAAATGGCAATCCGAACTGCTCAAGGAAAGAGACGGTAAAAAGCTTTCCAAAACACACATCGTTAATATCGAGAAAACGTTCAGCGCTGTAATGAATTTTGCAGTCAAATACTATAAACTTCCATTCAACCCACAAAAAGGATTAAGCTTTTCTCCCGAGAAAAAGAAAATACTGTTTTGGACAAAAGAAGAGTTTACCGCCTTCCATGCTGCCGTCACTGATCCAATTGCCCATATGGCTTTTGAAGTTCTTTTTTACACTGGCATGCGGGTTGGTGAACTGTTGGCCTTAAGTAAAAACGATATTGATTTTGAGAATAATATAATCAGCGTTACGAAAACCTACTCCCCAAAAAACAAAGGAGAACAAATAACCTCTCCTAAAACCCCAAACAGCTACCGCACCATTACCATTCCAAAATTCCTATGTGAACATTTGCAGGAATATATACAACGTTTTTACGATCTCGATCCAGACACCCGCCTGTTCCCGGTTCTGCCTGACTGGCTCCGCCGCCGCCTTATAAAAAGCTGTAAAACTTCCGGAGTAAAGACCATAAGGATCCACGATATTCGTCACAGCCATGTTTCCATGCTGATTGACCTGGGCTTTTCTCCACATCTGATTGCGGAACGGATCGGAGATACCGTGGACATGGTAAACAATGTATACGGCCATCTTTACCCAAACCGTCATACAGAGGTGGCCGATAAATTACAAGAATTAGTATCATAATAGTATCATTGTGAAAATACGAAGCCGAAATTCCTTATAGAATATGGGAAAATCGGCTTCCTTTAAGTTAATCAGCGCGGTCATAAGTGTATTTCTCTTCTATTGTAACCGTTGCATTCCCATGTTGCAACTATAAAAAAGAGGAGATTTTTACACCCATTCTACTAGTTCTAAAAAATTTTAGTATCAAAATAGTATCACAGGCAGCCCGCACGAACCTTCTCTAAAACAGATAGTGCATTAAGATATCCAGCTGTATACTCTGATAGTGCGAAATATATAATTAAAGGAGAGAAAAGAAAAAAGATGAACCGAACAGATGAATTGCTTTTTGAAATAATTGAGACCTACCAGCGACATGCCCAGGCTGTCAAAAACGCAAAATACCAGAAGACCCGTGAGATGGCCGAACTGGTCCTTGATACGGATATTACTGCAATGTGGTTTTTGACGCAGAAGACACAAGGCACCAGATGCCGGCTGATGTAGGAGACAGGGCGGAGCCATGGGGAAGCTGCCGCCCTGCTGATTAATGAGCATACTTATATAACGTTTTGCGGATCGCGTTGTGACGCTTTATCCTCCGAGGGTTAAAAACTCTTGGAGGATTTTTTATTTATTCTCATAAAGGTTATTGACTTTACGCCAATATTGGCGTATAATATAATTACAAGATAAGGAAAGGGGATCACAAAAATGACCATTATTAGCAGCCAGCATTTCATAAACTGGGAAATCGTAGAAACAAAAATGGAAGAAATTAAAGGCATGGATAAGGTAGTTATTCCCTGCACTTATGTCGGTTTTATTAATGGTATCGAGTATGCAATGCAGAACGATAACCATCACACATTAGCAGCCGCAAGAGAACTCGGTATCGAAATAGAATTCAACATTACCAACGATTCCGAAGACCTTGAAGGAGAAACGCTTTTAGAACAGCGTTACAATGACGGAGACTGGTACAATGTAGAGACCAGTAATCCCGCATACGATGAATTTGATTTAGTTTGGTAGGAGGTGTAAGATGAAAAGATATCCAGATTGTATCAGAACCGACGGTTTATGCGGGGTCTGCTCCGCATCCAGTTATGGAAGAGACTGTCATAATAAACCGATCAACAAGCTGTTGTATCAGCGCTCTCTCGCTGAAATGACACAGCAGCAAGTGGCCGATGCTACCGGAATAAACATTCGGCAAATACAAAAGTTCGAATCCGGGGAGAGTGATCTTGGAAACATAACTCTGCGTAATGCCATAGCACTAGCAGAGGCCTTCAATTGTGATGTAAATGATTTTATATAAAATATCGCTGATTAAGCAGGAAGGAAATTATAATTATGGATATTATAAAATTATCAGAAAATGAAAGTTTAAAATTTGAGTACTACAGTGGTTTAGGCGAAAGATGCGTTTATACATACACCGATACAGAAGACGGAGAAGTTTTTATGACAGAATGTTCAAATGGATCGGAAGAAGAAGGCCGGATTGAAAAAGATCAATGGCTTCAGAGAAAAAAAGAAAATAAAGAAGAGTACTTAAAATTTTGTGAACGTTATAGACGCTTCATGCACGAAAAAGATATTAAAAATGGTGAAGCTGTATGGATGAACGGATATGGTTTTAGTTTTTGCACTGGAAGCACTGATCAATATAAAAAATCAGACTGCCGCAATGTCTACCTAAAATATCGTTTTTATGATTGGTGGGAAGCATCGGAAGTCCACGGAAAATCGCTAGAAGATTGCATTGCTCAAATACAAGAAGGTATTGACAGCCCCACACATATTGGAGATCCAGCAATTGACCACATTGATAAATCAACATGCAAAGAATTTGTTTAACACGAGGTGATGTATGGCAGGTGGAAGGAAACTGAAAATAGATTTAAAAATTTTTGAGGACAATGACCTGAGCATACTTACCGAAAAGCAAAGAGAAATTATTGCTTTGACTATGAGCGGAAAAACGACTATCGAAATCGCTACGTCGTTAGGATGTTCATGTCAGAATATATCGGATTCTCTAAAAAGATCCGCAAAAAGAATTCTTAATCCTCCGGTCAAAAAGGAGTCCCTTCCAAAATCAGAAAAAGTAAATAAGAATAGGATAAATTATGAAAATTATCGTAATTCAGACTTTTCTATTCTTCCGGAAGCTGAACGAAAAGCTTTACTTTTAAAACTTGATGGCTTAACAAATTCTGAAATAGCAATGGAAATGGAGACTAAAGATAACACAATTGCAATTTATCTACTCAGGGCACGAAAAAAACTGGACGGAGAATACGAACCTGACAGATTAAAATTAAAGAAATATGCAAAAGATTCCTATAATAGAAACCCCAAAAAGCATTACGAAATGACGAAAAAGGCAATAGAACGGAACAAAGAAAAATATTCCGAATATAAAAAAGAATATTATCAGAATAACAAAGAATATTTCCAGAATTACTATAAAGAATATAGCAAAAAGTACTATCAAGAACACCGAGAGGAGATTTTACAAAAACAGAATGAAAGAAACAGAAGAAAGAGGGATGGACAGTGAAACGCTTAGATGTTGTTATGGCTTATAACAAATTGTGCTCACTCGATAAGGTTTCTGCTGAGTTTGAAATCAGCGAAGCAAAAGTTAGAAAGATCCTCATCACGGAGGGAGTTTATGAAAATAATACATCAAAACAAGTGAAAAAACTATATGATAAAGGCAAGACCACTCAAGAAATTGCAAAAATCTTAAAATTAAGTAAATCATGCGTAAATATGTACCTTCCATACAAAAAAGGGGTATACGGATCGGAATATCCAACAATCAACGCCCTGCGGATACGGAAATGCCGAAATAAAATAAAATAGTGTTTTTAATTAGGCGGCCCTGTAAAGGCCGCCCTATTATTTTACCATCAACCACACAATCCCCGCCCCGATCAGCAGCACTGCCACCACCTTTAGCGCACGAATTGCCATCAGCTCATAGCGGATCCGTGGCGTGATCCTCTGCTTTTTCATTTCTTCTTTGATTTTGTCAAACTCATTCATAATCTGATCCCCCTTTAAATCTCATAATATACCAAAATCCGCGCATAGTAAGCTATACGGATACCACGTCTATAAAATGATAGTATACGATGGCGTTATAAAATGCAAGGAGTTTTGGCGAATGGAAGAAATTAAGATACGATCAGACAATCATATTCATGTAGGAGCAAACCTTAAGAGGATACGAGAAGAGAAAGGTGTACAGGCTTCTGATCTTATCCGTCATCTGCAATTACAAGGCTTGAATATAAACAAGCAGAGGTATTATAAACTGGAGCATGACCTTGCAAATGTTTATGCCTCGGAACTGGTGGCTATGGCCATGTATTTAGAAGTTGATATTTCTGATTTTTTCAAAGACAATTAGGCGGCCCACTCGGACCGCCCTTATTATTACCACTCAAATTTATACCGCCGCCTGTCAAAGTCGTACTCTTCCGCGATCCGCAGCACTCCCCTGGCATCGGTAATCATGCACTTGCCCTCGTCGGATCCCTTTACCGGACAGAGCAGGAACGCCTCCCCCGCCGGATCCACCTGGTAGCCAGTGAGCATATATCCTTCGGCATCGAACAGATACCAACCACAGGTGCCGTCTGTGGCCTCCCTGAGCCAGTACCAGCCGTTGCAGGCATAAGAGCCGTCGGAATACTGATACCACCATCTCTGGCCGTCTGCCGCTGGCCGAAAGCCCTCATGATATGTCACCGGCGCCTGATCTACCGTGTAGTTGATATCACACAGCTTCAGGACCTTCTGCCATGGTGTAAAGGATACCTTGCTTCGGATCGTCCCATAATTAATCCCTTTTGCCTCGATACAATATCCATCTCCAATATACACACCGATGTGCCCCGGTTTCCAGAGCGCCCAGCCGATCATGGACTCGTTCAAATGGCCGATACTCGCCCGCTCTGTTGCAGTGTCATGATAGTTATAGCTACCACGGATCCGGCCCGTATAATCACTGATCAGGCCGCTACAATCCAGGCAGCGCTGGCCGATGTATTTGGCAGCCTTAGCTTTATAGGCCGAAGTATATGTACCCGGATTCTCCCGGGCCAGCCTGTCCAGTACCGCCTGGGTGAGAATTTCTCCCTTCGCTCCGAATACATAAGGTGTACCAATCTTACTCTTGCAATGCTCAATCAGTCCGTTTCTTGTTTTACTCATAATTGACCTCCAATCAAAAAAGGCCCAGGATCTCTCCCAGGCCATAAAAAGTTGTGATATTACAACCGTTGCGATCTCGCAACAGCTTATTTCTCTCCAGTATCTGCCCCCGCGCTGATAAGCTTCTCCGTAATAGCCAGGCCCTTGATCAGGAACTCCGGAACATTGATACCATACTCCACCAGATTCTCCAGGATACTGCGGATCTCATTAACCAGCAGCGTAGCCAGGGTAAACCACCCGAGCAGCGCCAGAAAACTTAAATTGATGCCTAAGAGGTCCTGTCCCAAGTGAATAAACAACTCTGGAATCATGAAGGCCACCAGGATAATGATCCAGTATCCGACTTTCTTGACAATGCCTACAATCCCAATACCGCTTGACTCCTTATGTGTCTTCCTGGCTTTTGCCCAGCCCGTTATGTAGTCTAAGATATTACAAAGCAGATACCCGGCAAAGACATACCAGTAAACGCCAAATAACGCAGTCAACAATGTTACAGCTGCTCCTACAGCAGCATTGTACTTATCGATAAATTTCATAGATCTTCTTCTCGCTTTCTTCTATATTATTCTACCGGCACTTCCGGCTCTGTCGGAATCTCCGGCTCAGCCGCCGGCGGCGCGTACACCGTCTCAGCCAGTAATGCAAGCTCAGTCATCTGCTCTGCATCGATCATATCAAACGCAAAGTATACTCCCAGCTTGTCCGTGGCTTCCTCTTTTGTTGCATAATACTTTTTGCTGATTAAGCTGCTCATTAACGTGTAAATCACTGTGTTACTCATAATCTCATACCTCCTGTAAAAGTTTAGTCGTCTGGTTATCTACAATAGCTGCCTGTGTCGCTGTCGGCAGGGCTGCTACTATTGCCGCTATCTGGTTGTCGGTGTACTGGCGGTTGGCCGTGTCGTGCTGTTCTATGGCCTTTTGGGTGTCCTGGACGTATTCCAGAGTTACCTCTGGTGCCGGTCCGCCCGCGGTGATCGTCAAGTGTGTTGTACCTGCGTAGGTCGTCAGGGCGTTGAGGGCCTGCTGAGTAGCGGCGGGGAGGGGTTCCCAGGTGGGCGCGTCTAAATAGGTTATAATCTCGAGGGGGGACTCTGCAAGATGGGCTTTCCAGTTTGCAAGACCTTTATCCTCCAATGTGTCATTGTAAAATTGATTATCAATCGCATACACAACCTTGTTGTTGGCTCCCAACCATATAGTATTTAGATTTTTGCCGCCAATTGTCATAACCCTTAACTGTTCACACAATCCCTCACGTTTGTTCATGGAAACAGGTAAGCATACGCTTTGAGTATAAAATGAAATGTATGAAGAATTACCATATATAACCCAATCTTCGCTCCCATCCAATGTCAATTTAGTGATCCACCGCTCAATCCCCCACACGCCGTCCCTACACATGATCCGGTCCCGGTACTCTCCGATCCCGCGCAATGGCTCGGTCAGGGTGATGGTGGCTGAGGTTGATTGGTAAGGCGCCCACGGGAGGGCGGAATCTCCAGCGTTAACCATAGGGCATACTACACCTGGTATAATTTGGGTATTAGCCTCTCCGTAAAATCCTATCCGCAAGACTACATTCTCATTATTTATTAATTTTTGCGTTATTTCTTTAGACGGCGTGGCTTTTGTATTAATCTCAAACACAACCTTTTTTTCTACAGTATCGTAAAGTGTAAAATAAAAATAAGGGTATGTTTTTTTACCTGACATGCAGTAATTACCTGCCCCTAATATTGTGAGTGTTTGATCTCTTGTAAACAGTATCGCCTGATTAATATAATCAGTTAATACGCCACTTCCTGATACAGTTATACTTCCGTCTCCGTTGTTGGTGACAGTTGCGCCCCAAGCGCTCATTGTCTTTATTTTTGACGCATTAAACAGATTCCCCCCCGTCGCCGTCACCTTCACCTCCTGCGGATACTCCACCGACGGGCTCGGCTTGCCTCCGGTGTACGGCTCCCATGGTAAGGCTGTGTCTCCGGCGTTGAGCATGGGTTTCAATGCGGCGACCTCAGAAGGTGTCACCGTTCCTTCTGCTCCAGTTTTTGAAACAAATCTTAATCTGGCATATGCAATACCTTCTGTAACGGTAAATTTACCGTTGCTTGATTTAATTGTTGAATTACCCTTTATCACTTTTTCTTTATCGAAATATATGACATAATTTAAATATGGTTTTATTCCCTCACCACTTAATACATAATCTCCGGGCTTAACAGGTATAAAATCACTGCTTACAAAACTAGGTGTAACAGAAAGCGCGCCTGTTTCAGCATTGACCATACCCTGCACGATAGTGTCAGCATTTAACATCTGCTTCCCCGTGCTCACCGTTCCCGTGCTGATAAT
>OJJF01000420.1_pt1 | contig 16903 bp, 13 predicted proteins | sample 1596121 | NCBI WGS metagenome assembly OJJF01 (sample SAMEA4350135, study PRJEB24818) | metagenome | biome: human; feature: gut; material: faeces | place: Denmark | collected 2013-09 | reverse complement strand
GAGGCACGCTGTCTTTGCCTGGTTTGCCTGTTCTGCCAACTCAAGGGCGTGTTCCAGCTCCTCTTTGGTTTTCCGCTCGGTCATCAGCATTTCGGTCACATCCGCGCGTACAACGCAAACAGTCTGATGGTTCCGATCGCCCCACAGGATATTGATTTTTTTGTATCGAAGCCCTTTCTCTCCATAATAAGGACACATAAAATCGTAGCCCAGGGGCTTCTTTTGCAGCTGTTCCAATATGGCGGCCAATTTGAATTGACCGCGGAGCTTCTCTCGCTCTTGCTGCGTTTTTCCATAATTATTCATCGCTGCCGCGATTTGCGTGTCATAATCCTCCATAATATACGGCGACAGATCCTCCAGCACCGTCTGACGGGTATGCATGACCATCCGGCCTGTTGCCACATCAACAAAACTGGCCAACTCAAACGTATAGGCCAGCATATTCAGCAGGCTCTGCTGCTCCCGTACCGACTCCGTTACATCCGTTCGGGCCAGACACACCCGCCCCAGCCGCGGGTCGATGGAAAAAACGGTCATTCGCTTTACCCTGATGTTCTCATCCCCATCCGTGACAGAATAATCGAAAGTGTAGGTCCCGCTTTTTTCCAGGCGTTCGGCCATATAAGCGGCGTCCAGATATTTCCTGTAATTTTCCTGGTCTTTGGGAACGACCCAGTTTTCCAGCATATAATCCATCCAGCCGGAGTGTGAGCCGCCGCCAGGGAGCGGTACACAGCAGGCGCTGGTGTCGCTGGTGAAGATTTTGTATCGGTCACGGGTCAAATCAACAATTACAATGTGGTCGTAGCCGGTGTTGGAGAGCCGGTGAAGAACCCGGTCGGAGACAGTCTGTTCCGTGATGTCTGTTACAGTCAAAATACCGGTGATATCGCCGGTGTCGGGCTCTTTCACCAGATTGACCTTACACTGCACATACCGTCCCGTTTTCTCGCCGGGGATCTGGATAAAGCAGGAACAGACCTGCTCTGTGTCCTCGCGGCGGTAGGCCGCCAGAAGCGGCTCGTTGAGATAGACGTTCAAAAACTTTTGACGCTCTTCCTGATCGGTTACGAGGCCAGCCAGCGCGGTAAAGAACCCCTCCCGGTTCGGGCCGAATGATTTCGTAACCTGAGAGGCGGTATAGTCGTTGATCTCCAGGACCAAATCCTGGGTGACATTGCAGTGGCCCACAATCAGCGCGTTGGGGCCGGGTGTCCGGTAATGCTGCAGCAGCATTTCTTTATACTGCTCGCGTATCCGCTTTTGTTTCTCATGTTCCTCCGTGATATCCTGCAAAAACATATACAGCCGCCGGTCTCCATCCCTGCTGGACATGATGGAAAGCGTGTTTTTGATCCAGAAATAGGTTCCTTCCCCATTTTTTATTCGATAGAATAGCTCTCCGCGGGTACTCTGCTGAAAGAACAACGTCTCGAGCTGCCGGATCAAGTATGGCCGGTCTTTGGGATGGACTTGGGCCATAGAGTCCTCTCCGTAAATTTCCCATGCTCTTTCCGGTGTGACGCCGATCATGGCCGAAAACCCCGCCGACAAATACTCTGCCATGAGAGTTTCACCCGTTTTGCCCCGCACCACAACGACCCCACCGGGCAGCGTTTCCACCAGCGTCTGAAAATACTGTTCCAGGCGCTCCTTTTCCTGCTGAATTTCAATCTCCTCGGTAACATCCCGCAGATATTGGATATAGGCGGGAATCCCGTTCCAAACGGTTTTCCGGTAGTGCAGGCGGTAAGTCCGGTCATTCCAGTGAGAGACGACTTGGAAATTCTCACCGGGATTGCCTTTCAGAAAATTGCAGAAAGAACAGGGAGCCGTCTGGCCCTGCAGAACCTCATAGCACTTTTTCCCAATGCAGTTATCTGCATTGGGGAACAGCCTCTTTGTCTCATAGAAATAGAGCAGCTCATAATTTTCCCGGTTGATAATATAGATGGAGTCCGCCAATTCCTCGGCCAGCTCCTGGTACATGCGGGATTCTGCCGACAAGCCTGTAATGGAGGCATAAAACCGCGTGGATGCTGTCAGAGGCCCGATTCTGCGGCCGTTGAAATGAACCCATACCAGACTGCCGTTTTTATGCCGCATCCGATAAGAAATGTCAAGAATATTCCCGGTACGCAGGGCCTCTTCGGCCGCCCGGGTTACCCGGTCAAGATCGCCTGGGTATATGGCGCTGTATGCGTCCCCGGCGATCATTGCGTCAAATTCCTCCGGGGTGTAGCCCGAGAGGGCAGAAACCCCTTCCGAATAAAAGACGGGAATAAATTTGCCGTCCACTACCCGGTAGCTGGCGACGCCGCCGGGGATGGAACCCAACAGATGACTCATCTCCCACTGGGCCTCTTTCAGCTCGGAGATATCATGGAAAACGCAATGGATCAGCGGCGCCCCATCCGCTTCTCCGATTTGTCTGGCTTGGATTCGCACCCACACAATATGGCCGTCACGATGCCGCTTGCGGAATTCAAATTTCGCAACCGTGTGGCTCCGGACGGCCTCATGTAATTTCTCTATGACGGCAGGAATATCCTCTGGATAGGCCATTTCAACGGCGTCGCGTTTGCACAGCTCGCGGTATTCTTCCGCCGTGTAGCCGGTCAGCTTGGGGATGCCATCAGAGAAATAGACGGTTTCGAAGATATCCGTCATTTTATAGATGGCCACGCCGCCGGGTATCGCGTTGATAATATCCTGCATTTTCTCATTGGCGGCCGCCAATTCCGACTCTACCTGTCTTTCTTCCGTAACATCCGTGTAGATAATATATAAAAACACCGAACCGTCCGCCTGGATTTGGCGGGAACCCTCCAAATGGATCCAACGGAGGCTTTGGAGCTGAGCGTTGAAGACCCGCAGGGTATAGACCATCTCTTCACCGCTTTTCAGTGCTTCCATGGTCTTTTCCAAAAGGGCTGATCGGTCCTCATCAATTATATTGATGAAGAGCTGGCCAGCTTCACTCTGAACAATATGTTCCTCCCCATATCCCATCACCCGATAAAAAGCCAAATTTCTGAATACAGAGCATAGTTGTCCGTTATTAAGCCTATATATTGCCAGCCCACTTGGAAGCTGATTGAGTGTGGCCTGTAGCTCAGGGGAGAGGTGATCAGTCTGCATCATATCGATTTCCTTTCTATGCGGGAACGTTTAAGAGACACTGTAGCGATCCTTACCCTCACCCGTTTCTTGCTTTCTCCTCCATGAGGGATTGCCAGTCGTCTGCAAAGGTCTTCAGTTCCATACTGTCGTTTTTCAAATGTACTTCCATCAGTGACTGGCAGCCGTCCGCAAAGGCTTCATAGTCATTGTTTTTTAAATAACGCTCCAACTGCTGGATGCCTCTGTCATGCATAGTCAAAAATTCTTCTGAGTTCATCAGAGGCAGCACCATGATGCAGCCCCAGGTAATGAATTCCTTTAATCTTGAATAGCATTCCCGCACGATCATAGAGGGACAGTTTTCACAAATAAAATTTAATATCACGCCAAAACAGAGAAAACCCCGTTTTTGCGCACAAACATCAAATAGATCCCGTGTCAATTTTTCCTGCCGCGCCACCGGAACATTTTCCAACGTAAACAGTATCACGCCCCGAATCGTCAACCCCATCAGCTGCAGGCTTTCCCGGTGCAGCCGCAGGTCCTCCCGCACGTCGGACAGAGGCAGGTCTGTCGCGGTGGAATCCATAAGGACTTTTGTTCCTCTTCCGTGGTAGGACCTGGTCACGCCCAAAGTATTCAGCAGTTCTATCGTGCGCCGAGCCGTAGTCAGCGAAACATCATATTGTTCCACCATTTCCGTTAGGGAGAGGAGGAAAGAACCGACTGGATATTGCCTCCAGAATATCTCACTGATAATCTGGGCCGCTAAGGTATAACGCAGCTGCGGACGCTAGCGATACACATTCCATTTAAAAGGGATCTGCTCCACATTCTCCAAATGATACTTCCAGCGCGCTTTGGAAATAAACTCAAATATCTCATTTTTTATATCAGAATAAACGCTGTCCTCAAGCTGGCTCGTCCCGTTTATCGTTCCCCAACGTGGAAGTCTGCTTTTCATTGTTGGGGAATACAAAAGACGTACATACCGCATGCATTCCCAGTAGAGGCTTGTTGAAAGCTCATTTTTCAATGGGGAAACGTAGTCGATACAAAACCGCACAACAGGCGACAGGTCATCGAAAAGCTTTCCGGTGGTTTCACGGTTAGGAACAGCACGATACTGATTTTCTGTGTCTTTTAGTGCGGTCTCCCAAGCTGGAATAAACAGCAGTCTTGCCGCTTGGAAGAAGTCCCGGATACCGTTCTCCCGCGGCACTAAATACTCTGCTTTATTCTTTTCAAAATCCACCGAGGTTCCCCTGTAGGCAACAACGGATGCTTTACGCTCTTCCGATTGGACGTATCCTTTTTCTCTCAAACGCTTGAATGCTCCGCGCACCGTGTTCTGCCCCAACAAGGATAAACTGCTAATTTGAATGATGGAGGGCAGACGCTCCCCATATTTGCAATATCCAAACAGGATTTTTGATTCATAATAATCAAAAAGGAGATCACAAAGCCCGATATCTTTTTCCATTTCACTTCACCTCATAAAATGCTGCGGTTTTCTGATCCACATGGTTGATCGGAGCTTTTCGCAATAACTCGTCCGTTCTATCATCAGATCTGATGAATGCTTTTTAGCGTTTCCACAAAGGCTTCTGCCTTTTGATATTCTGCTTGAACCGCCGTGTAAAGCTCCACATAGTCGCTGCGCTTTTCTCTCGCGCGCAGCGGCTCCACAATGGTATGTACCGCCTCACACAATGGAGTCAGGCCTAGGTTGCCCGCGACGCCTTTCAGCGTGTGCGCAGCCTCAAAAGCGTTGTCCAAATCCCCGCTGTCGATGGCGGCGCCGAGTTTTTCCAGACTTTTATCGTTTGGCAGCATCCCCAGCACGCGCAGATATAAAGCCATGTTCCCGGCGAAGCGCCTCAGCGTAGCATCGTAATCCACGCCATACGTTGCAAAGATTTCCTTGAAATTATCCATAATCTGCTCCCTCTCTGTTGGCGGCTTTTGCTGCCTACCAGGTTCTCCGTTTTCACAATATGACACACTGGCCGTCATGGGTTGTCTTCGCATGGTAGAGGGCAGTGTCCACCTGTTCGATGATATCCTCCAGGGAACACTCCGTGTTCCACATTACGATCCCCGCGGAAGCAGTGGCTGGCATCTTCTCAATGATGGGATCTTCCCGGAATGCGTTACAAATCTCCTGGCATTTCTTCAGTGCGATTTCCGGGGACTGCATTCGTTTCATCACCACAATGAACTCGTCGCCGCCCAGCCGGGCCACAATATCTGTATCACGAATATTTTCCCGGATTAATTTGCTGAACTCGACAATCATCCGGTCGCCTTCTCCATGGCCGCAGATATCATTTATTTTCTTGAGGTTGTCCAGGTCAAAAAAGCATACGGCCATTGGAGCATCCCCTTTGTGAAGAGTGCCCGCTGCAGCCTGCCAGCCGCGGCGGTTCAGCGCGCCGGTCATATGATCCCGAAATGCTTCTTCCCGTAATATTTCTTCCCGCATCCGGTAGGTGTTCAGCCGGATGGCATGTGCCACCCGCTTTGTGAGGCTTTCCGGCCAGTGGGGCTTGGCTGCGTAATCCACTGCTCCCGACTTCAGCGCTTTCCTCTCGAGATCCCTGTCTGCCGGTCCCGTAATAATGACGGGAATCTTCCACAGATCTCTATTTCGCTGGATCAGCTCCAGCACCGCAAAGGTACCATCTTTAGAAAGGCTATGACTAAGCAATACAAGGGCGATCTGGTCGCCTTGCTCTGCGACAAGATTCAGCGCTGTGTTGACATCTGCCGCGGCCATGACGTGAAACAGCGCCGAAAAATTTTTCCGTACCTGCTCTATGTACTGCTCGTCCTCATCTGCGATGAGGAGTAGCTGCTTGTAATGTCCGGATCGGTCCTCATTATTCGAAAAGGTGATTCCACCCAGTTTACCACGCAGCTTTTCTTTCTTCAGAAACTGTTCAAACTCCTCCGCCGGCATGGGCCGGGCAAAATAATATCCCTGCACGTAGTCGCAGTCCACTTCCAGTAACCGTTCCAGCTGTTCCCGTGTCTCAACGCCCTCGGCTACCACACTGAGATGCATCCGGCGGGCCAGATCTATCACAAACTGTAATATCCCATGCTCAAGCGGCTTCGCTGTTTCACTTTGTATGAACTTCATATCCAGTTTTAACACATCGATGGGCATTTGGTTGAGCATATTGAGGGAGGAATAACCGCTTCCGAAATCGTCCATTTCAAGCACGAACCCAAGCTCTCTCAGGCGGCTGGTCACCTCGATCAACTGTTTTGAATTTTCTGTATACGCGCTTTCTGTAATCTCCAGATGAAGCCGTTTCGGCGCCAGCTCGTATTTTTGAACAATACTGATTAGAAGATCCGTAATGTCCACGCTGTATATATCCGCCCGAGACACATTGACGGATACAGGGAAGTCATAGTATCCTCTTTTTTCCCAATCCTTCAGTTTTCTGCATACCTCTTCCCAAACAAACTGATCCAGCTTGGTGATAAACCCGTTTTTCTCAAACAGTGGAATAAACTCCGCAGGAGAAAGCATTCCCCACTGAGGATGCGTCCACCGCACCAACGCCTCGGCACCGGCCAGATGGTCATCCCTGAGCCGGTACTTGGGCTGAAAAAAAACTTGGAACTGCCCATCCTTAAGCGCAAATTCCATGCTATCGATGATGGCCTGTTGGCGCAGCAACCTATCCCGGAGGCTGTTGTTATAGAACGCATAATAACAGCCATATTTTCCTTTGATGCTCTGTACCGCCAGCATGGCTCGGTCACACATTTGTTCCACGGGCAGGTTCCGTTCCTCAATAGCATAGATGCCCCATTTGATATCAACGCTTTTGTTGTTAGACAGGAAACCGATTTTTTTGCTGAGATCGAGGAAAACCTCATCGCTGTAAGTCCTTCCGCGCTCTACTAAACAGACAAAACGGTCTGAATTCAGCCGCCCGCATACGCCGTCCATTCCGGCATACGCGCGGCAGCAATCGGCAATTTCCCGCAGCAAATCGTCCCCTGCCTTGTTGCCCAGCACATCGTTAATGAACTTGAAATTTTCAACATCAGAACAGATGATATCATAGTCCCGTTCTGGATGACGCGCCAGCAGTTCTTGGGTTCGCTGGCAGAAGAACGTCTTGTTATAGAGACCTGTCAGGCGATCAAATCGAAACTGATTGATCATGGCCGCATTTTCCCGAAAGCGAATCGTGCTGGATACGCGGTTCAGAAGGATTTCAGCTTTGTAGGGCTTTGTAACGAAATCCTCAGCGCCGTGAGTCAGTGCAGCTACTTCATCGGCGTCACTGTCGCTTTGAGTGGTTACGATGACAGGAATTGTAGATAGATCTACATCTTTTTTGACGATGGAAAGAAAGGTATATCCATCCATAACAGGCATAGTGATATCCAGCAAAATTAAAGAGATATCATCCTTTTTTTCTTTTAGGATATCCAGTGCTTCCTGTCCGTTTTCTGCCTCCAAGATTCGATATTCAGAAGCTAACAACCCACAAAGAGTCGCCCGGTTGATTTCGTTATCCTCCACAACCAATATACATTTCTGCGCGAGCATACGAATATCCCCCTTTTTTTATGATTTCAGCATAGAAAGAAAGGAGATAAACCGCCCTTTCTTTCGTAAAATTTTTGACTACAGAGAAAACTGCTCTGTTCATATTGGGCAAAGTTTTTGCCGATAATTTTATAGCACAATTTGGAGAAAATACACAAATGAGGTTTAAGATGTCACAAACGAGGTCAGTTTTATGACCCTTTTACAGTGCTGCAGAACAACCGTGGTCCCCTTATAATTTTCTCCAGCTAAAATCATGCTACATGAAAATCACAGCGCCTAGCTTGTCCATGTATATATATTGTACCAATTCTCATGGTATAAATCAATAGAATAATACTTTCCTCTCGCAATCTATCTCAAAAAAGTGTATAATGAATAGTAATTTAACATGAGGTGCTCTAGTACGATTTTCTAAAAAACAGAGGTGAAATGATTTTGGAACGTGGAAAGTACAACTTAATTTACGAGTATTATAAATGTCACATTCTTTTCGGGCATCTCAGGAAGGGTGACTTTCTTCCCACCATAGAACAGATCGGTGGTACATTCCAGGTAGCGCCTCAAACTGTGCGGAACGCTTTGAAAAAATTGCAGCAGGACCATTTGATCGACGTTTCCCCTGGCCGCCATACCCTGGTAGTTTATGAGACTACTCCGGAAGAAACGCTCCAAGTTACGCAGCAATATTATTTAGCCCGTAAAGAGGCCATCGACAATATTTTTCAAGTGACCGAACTGCTTTTAACGCCTGTGTTCCGCGTGGGAACTCAAAGGCTTACTGAACAAGAGCTGCGGGAGATATTGCGGGTATGCGTGCAAAAAGGTGCTAGCATCGTATCCATCTCTATGTTCTGCTGTAACAGGATGTTGGATGCTGTCCAAAACCAGTTGATAAAATCCCTTTTTGCGGATATGGTTTCTTTTTTCCAGTTTCCGTATGTTACATCTTTTGATGAAGGAACCAGTGAAGAATATCAGGAATACCACAGGGCTCTGATAGCAAGCTGCGAAGCTCTTGATCGTGATGGCGTGTTCCAAGCATTCATGGGGTTACAGTCAGTGACACAAAAGGTTTTACAGGGATTTATTGACGACACTTTCCGAACCGTAGCAATGCCAAATCAAGTCTCATTTCATTGGCAAACCTATCGTGACAGGCCGCAGCACTGCCATACCTTGGCTGCGAGAATCATTTATCGTCTTATAAAAGGAGAATACACAGAAGGGGAGCGGCTTCCATCCTATGAAAACATGGCGCTGGAGTTCGCCGTTTCTGTAAACACTGCTCGACGCACGGTGGGACTGTTGCGGGATATGGGCTTGATTCACTCTATAAACGGCGTGGGAAATCAAATACAGTTTTCAGCCCCAAATTGGGAAAAATTGCGGCGGCCGTCTATACAAAAAAATATCTTGATGGCAAAAGAGAGCATTGAGTTCCTTTTGTTCACTGCCGAGGAAGTCATCGATAAGGAGCTGCTAAAGCTTGATGAGAAACAAACCTGTAAGCTGAAAAATATTCTAACAGACAGCAAAAGCCTTTGCGGACTGGAAGCCATTGTTTTAGTAACAGAATATATACTGATCTTTCATCCATTTACATCTTTCTTTGAAACCTACGGCAAATTGCTTGAATTTTTGCTTTTCACCTATCCGTTCATGTCGGATCAACCGCAGACAAGGGACTTTAGTCACTCTGCGGTGATTGAGAAGCTAACGCGAGCGCTTGACGAAAAGGACACAGACCTGTTTGCCCAAGGATATATTGAGTTGTTGCATGATGTGGGTGCGAAGATCGAACACACCGCATATCTTTTACAGAATATATAAAAAGCAGTACAGTCATCAAAAAGGCCGTACTGCTTTATATATATTGTAGACTGTGGGACTGTTCCTATGGCATCATCACTGTATTTCCCAATTCAACACCAGTCGTTCATCGGTAAAGGGCGCGATTTCTTTGTCTGCCTGTACCACTGGACCCAACAGCTCCACAATGGATTCTTGATAAACCTTCTCCGGTTCCAGGCCAGGAATAATGGGATCTGTGACTTCCGTGCTGGAGCTGCCCTGCATGGTAAAGGAGCCATTGCAGTAGCTGACTGAATAGGTCTTCTCCAGATCAAATTCACTGCCATCAGCATTGGTCACTTTCACCAAATGCTCTCCCGTGCCTGCCCAGGGGGCGTACTCCACATTCAATCCAGAGGGCACAAAGCAGGTAAATGTACTTTGTAATTTTGGATCGTCTTCAAAGGAACTTTGCAGAATCTTCATGATCTGATCTCCTGTCATGGTGGTCACCGCAAATTTGTTAAAATCCGGGTCTTCTCCGCTAAAGGTATTCAGACCGATGGAATTCAGTACCGTATCTGTAATTTCGCCCTCATAGATCCGGGCAACGGTACCGCAGCTGGACTTGCCCACTAAGATGATGCTCAGGTCGGTATCTGTCGCCCGACGCAGGGAATCGGCAAGGTATAATCCGGTCTCCAGCCGCGTGAAATCCTTCGTGGCAGCGCCATATACTGTCTCCGGCATTTCTTCCGTCGCGCCGCGGAGCAATTCCTTTACCTTGGCATCACAATCCTGCATCACTTCCTCCATCGTCTGGGTGCCCTTGGCGATATTCCAGAAGCCCTGATGAAATATTTTGTAAAACTCCTTGGAATCAGATATGCTGACATAATAAGTATTTGGGACCAAATGACCCTTTTCTATGGTTGCCTCCACATCTTTGGTAAAATCATTGCTGACCATGGGCACATCTTTCACGTTACTGACCACCATACCCATATCGCCAATCATGGCCAGCTGTCCATCTACCGAACTGAGCCAGGCCATGATCTCCATGACCTTGTCATATCTCTTTTCATTTCCCTCATCTTCCAGTTTCTTGTTCGCCGCGATGTGATAGCTGTTTTCCACAGCCAAATAGTCCGAGTCCGGTCCATTGCCTCCCCAGTAGGGCATCATGGCATACTCATGGGTAGACCCCAGCTGCTGGGCATAGATTGGGGCCATCTGGGTTTCGGCGGTCATCGTTGTGGTGTGCTCGGAGTACAAGGCCACGCTGCGGTCCCATGGTTCACGTTCAAAGGTATCCGCGGAGATAGCTCCGACATCCAGCAACATTTGGAAGAGCTCGAACATGGGCTCCATGTGGCCCACCATGGTTTCCTCGCCGGCGGCATACTTTTGCAACCATTGGTAATTAGCGTCACCGGCCAGCACATCTCCATATGCCCAGGCGTTAATGAGAGATGTCAATCCGCTTGCCCACTTAAAGGTGAAGTCTGCCGGCAGCAGATCAGTTTCCTCTTTGATCGTCCTGCAGAGCGTCAGATACTCGTCCAAACTGGTGGGAACTTTCCAACCGTGTTCATCAAACAGCGTTTTGTCATAGACAATGCCCTGAATTTTGCCGGGGCCGGGCAGGTAATACAAATGACCATTGTATTCACAGCCATTCAGGGCTGTGGTGAAATAATTGCTGACAAAGCCCTTGGAGGACAAATCCACGAAATTTTCTGCCAGCCGGTCATCCTCTATTGCGGAAACGCTCCAGGAGAATACAAGATCTTCAAAATCCTGATGATCCAGGCTTTGATTGAACTCGTCTCCTTTCTCGGGGCAGGAATGGAGCCGCAGTACCACATCCACTTCCGGGAATTGTGTTTCAATGATTTCCTCCAGATTTTCCGGCATCCCATTGAACTCCGCGCGGACGGTGATCAGCATCTTGCCTTCCTCCACAGGCTGATAGGCGATAATCTCATTTTCCGCCGCACCCACGGGCAGATTTGTTTTTGTTTCCTGCGCTCCGCAGCCGCCCAATACGCCGGCACACAGCGTGGCCGACAGCAACAATGATATTGATTTTTTGTGCTTCATTCAACCGTTCCCCCGTTTATTTAATATACTTTACAAGGGCCGCGTACAACTGTTCCAGCTCCAGCGGCTTTTTTAAGTGTTCGTCCATCCCGGCTTCCCGAGAGGCTGCGGCATCGTCCTCAAAGGCGTTGGCAGAAAGCGCGCAGATAGGAATGGTGGTCGCATCCGGATACCCGGATGCACGAATGGTTTTTGCGGCGATCAGGCCGTCCATCTCTGGCATGTGGATATCCATGAGGATGAGTGAATACCAGCCGGATTCGGCCGACAGGAAACGCTCCACAGCTTCCTTGCCCGTCTTGGCCCAGTCCACCTCCAGCCCCTTCATCCGCAGGACTTCCATGGTGATCTCGGCATTGAGCTCATTGTCCTCGGCAACCAGCACCCTTTTCCCTGTCAAGGTGTCTACATTACATGGCGTGTCCTCATCAAGTTCCCGCATCTGGATATCCGTGCGCTCCAAAGGCAGGCTGATCACAAATTCTGTTCCAACCTCTTTTTCGCTACGTACTGAAATGGTTCCCCCCATCAGCTCCAGGAGGCTCTTTACAATGGAAAGGCCCAGACCGCTGCCGCCATAGGTTTCCGCGGTCTCTGTGCTTTCCTGTAGGAACGGCGTAAAGATATTCTTCAAATATTCCGGCGACATGCCCACGCCTGTATCTGCAATCACAACTGTGATCTGGTCATATCTGTCGTCCACTTTTTCAGCGGATGCCTCCAGGCTGACGCTGCCATGCCGCGTAAACTTGAAAGCATTAGAAAGCAGGTTCATCAGAATTTGGTTGATTCGAAGCGCATCGCCCAGATACCTGTACTCGCTGCTGATATGGAAAGATGTATTGAACTCCAGATTTTTCTCCTCGGCAGTAATCTCAAGCATGTTTTTAATATTTTGGAGCAATTCCTCCAGGGAGAATGCTTTGTTTGCAATCTCCATTTTCCCACTCTCGATTTTACTCATATCTAAAATATCGTTGATGAGTTTGAGCAGATACTTGGAGGTAATCTCCATTTTTTTTAAATTTTGCAGTGCGCCCTTGTCGTCCGTGCCGATCTTGGGAACCGTAAGGTAATTCATACCAATGATGCCGTTTAGTGGGGTCCTGATGTCATGAGACATCTTGGCGAGGAAATCATTTTTCGCCTCCACGGCTTTTTGGGCGAGGCTGAACTCATACAATTCTTTCTGGCGCTGTTTTTCTTTTCTCGTGCTTATTAGAATCACATAAATCACCAGCAGGAACAAGGAGAAGAACACGCCCAGAACAGAGAGCAGGGTGGCTGTCAAGCCCTGATAGGTCCCAGCCGCCGTCAGCGCCAACGGGAGCATGATAAATGTAAAGCTTCCCTCCTCCAGATGATGATATTGCAACAGCCACTGGATATCTCCCAACTCGCAGACAAGAGAATTATCTGTGCCGTTTTTTAAGTCTGACTCAAGCTGAGCGTAAAGAGAGGATTCAATCCCTTGATCCTGCAGGGATGTTAAAATATTAAAACCAATCTCCCCCTGATCCACAGCTTCCGGAGACACAGTGATCACACCATTCTCTTTCACCAGGAAGGAATAGCCCAGTCCATCAAAAATTGAAATGGTCATATTTTTAGAATAGAATTCTTTATCCCAGGCCAGGAGCACCGCCTGAATCTCTTGACCGTCCATCATACAAGGCCACTCCAGCAACGAGGAAAAAAGCCAGTATTCATTCTCCACGCCGACCCGCTCAAAAGCGGTGTAATTGTCCTGCCGTAAGACCTGGCTGATATAATCTCGATTGTCAATTGTAACTGCAGTCCCATCAAGGGTTAAAACAAAACCATCTGACGTTGCAAAGAATATATCACCGTTGCTGTCTTGGGTATAGCCATGCAAAAGCATACAGCAGGCCTCAAACGTATCGGGCTGAGAAGTGGAAAGAACGTCTGCGAGTAAGGTCGAGAGCTGCATATTGACGGAACGTGCCGTAGAAATGTTTAAATCCAGCTGTCCACTGATTTCGCTGACATAGTCCCTTCGTTCCTGCTGGATATTTCGGCTTAGCTGCCGGTAAGAATGCAAAAAAGCAAAGGAAGATTCCAATATCAAGAATACGATTCCGGCTAAAATACACGCCAAACGCAATTTCATTTGCCTGGCTTTTGTCGAAATTTTCATACAGATTATCCATCCCCTTACCAGGCTTAAATCAATTTCGCCAACCTTGTCCATGTGTATATAATTTATATTATCATTTTTTGTCACATAATGCAATAAAAACAGCTAAGATTCATCGGTTGCCTTTACCACATCCGGATGAATCAGGGTGAAGGCGTTTTTTTCTGGCACATTTGACATTTATTTGTGTTCTACTGCGAATAGAGTGCTCGTCATCAAAAATTGCCATCAGATAATTAGCCCGATCCACCATATAATGATTCTGTTTTAGGTAGCTATCAGAATTATAGGTATTTTCCACCACAATCACTCTTACCTCGTATTAGATAAGCCCATCTTGTCTCGACCTACTCATCCCACTTGGCATCCATCTCTCCTTCAAATCATACTGTATGTGATTGACCAGACTATAAATAACTATTCTCAGTTTCTTCATCAAGAAATCGAAAAATATGAAGTGACAAGCTGTCAAAAGATAGTGTAGAAAAAAGCATTAACAACAAACCACAGAAAAGTGGGTTTTTATGTCCCAAAATAAGCCATTAAAATAAAAGCAATCATATTTGACAAGTCTCCCGTCTTTAAAACTTCCGGGGATTCTGCGAATATGCTTATTTTGTTATAGGGGCCTAAAATCGAGATTTCCCGATAGACAATCATGAGAAAATCTCACCACAATAAATGAAAACTGGATACTGGCTATGCGTTATGTAGTGGTATACTTAAGGTGCCGAATAAGGTCGGAAGGGGATTGGTGCTTACAAGCCCGTCCGACAGACTGATTTTCAGCTCCTTAGGTATACCACTTTTTGTTTCCATCGCTTTTTGATGAGGACGCAGGACAGCCAACAATTAAGCAAGGAGCTGCATCGGCTTATGCGAAAGAGGTTTGCTTTATAGAAGTATTGTATAAGCGGTGTCGTGGGATTGACATCCATAAAAATATGATGGTAGCATGTGTTTTTACGGGTGTCAGAAAAAAAGAAATCCGTCAGTTTTCAACAATGACGGAAGATATCCTCTGGTTGGTTTCATGGCTAAAAGAGACCGGTTGTGAGATGGCTGCCATGGAAAGTACGGGTTCCTATTGGGAACCCGTATACAACATATTCGAAGAGGACATGTCCCGATCATGGTTGTAAACGCACAGCATATCAAAGGTGTTCCCGGCCGCAAGACAGATATGAAGAATGCTGAGTGGATCGTTGCTCTGGTACGCCATGGATTAGTAAAGGCAAGTTACATACCAAATTGGGAGCAAAGAGAATTGCGTGAAATAACTCGTTATCGTCAGGAGATAATCGAAGAACGTGCCCTTGAATTAAATCGAATCCAAACTGTGTTAAAAGGCTGTAACATCAAGTTGGGCAGCGTTATTACAGACATCAGCGGAAAAAGCGGGATAGCTATTTTAAAGGCAATCATATCCGGAGAAACAGACCCTGTTGCTTTAAGTGAACTGGCAGAAGGGAAGGCCAGAAATAAACTCCAGGATATGCGAAGCGCTCTTCAAGGGCGGGTTTTAGAGCATCAGTGAAAAATGTTAGAGCATTAGCTTGGACACATCGGCAGTCTTTCTTCTTAAATCTCAGATTTAGATGAAGATATTAAAAGAAACAAACTCTATAAACTGGGCTGTTGAGGCTTTAGATGTGATTCCGGGAAGCGGGAAGCAAAGTACAGAACGCATTCTTGCAGAGACAGGAGTAGAAATGGAACATTTTCAAAATGAATCCCGTTTTAGTTCGTGGGCAGGTCTTGTACCGGAATGTAAAGAAAGTGCCGGAAAAAGATGAGCAGCCGGATACGGAAAGGGAATAAATACTTGAAAGCATGTTTAGTAGAATGCGCCCGTACCGCAATAAGAAATAAGCAAAGCTATTTTTACTCACGATACCAACGAATTGCTGCACGCAGAAGAGGGAAACGAGCGTTGATAGCCGTTGCACATACTATGCTAATAGCTATCTATCATATGCTAAAAGAAAAGGTCCCATATCGTGATTTAGGGGCAGATTACTACTCTGTTATCAATCAAGAAAAGTTAATCCAGAGAAATCTTCGTTCATTAGAAAAGTTAGGGGTAAATGTAATTATTCAGCCGAATTAGCTTCTCCCTGATTATATCATAGGAAAGAGAATAAGCCCGCCAAAAGGCGAGCTTATTAAGAATGCTTGTTTATGGGTTTCCTCTGAATTACGTTTTCAGGACAGCCCCTTATAAATTCATGCATGTATTAAAGATGAAATAATAGTTATTTTTTATGCAATTGATACTTATAATTGATTATTTTATGCAGGTATCTAAAATAAAAAATTGTGTTACATAATATGTTGCACTTTATAGATTTATTTTGTATATCTAAATTGTCCTAACGATATCAGCTATTAAGTACTAGATCCTAAACTTCATGATACAGTTCAGCAAAGTAAAGATTCTCAAATTTCATCCTTTAATCGATTCATTCTCTTTCTGATTTTACGTATCACGTAATAATATGCCATCTCCGCCTGTTTTCCCGAGATACCATGCCTTTTTCCCAGTTCTTCAAACTCCAGTTCCTCAAAGATGTGGCCAAATATTAATGCCTTTTCCCGTTCCTTCAAGCAAGCAATTGCATAAATCATCTTCTGCCCCTGTGTAAGACTTATTATCTGCTCCAGCTTACTAATTTCTCCGGATTCCTGTAATATTTGATCCATCACATATTTATTATATTGTTCTGAAAAATCCGTATATGTTCGATCAAGCATTCCTAAAACAGCGTATTCCCGCTCTTTTGTACGATTTTTATTTTCCAGATACCTGGCTCTGCAGTTGGAAACAGCAACTACAACATATGCTGAAAAGCGGTTCTGCAGTGACTGTGTTTTTTGTTCTCTCATATATGCCTCCTTTTTTTCTTCGTTCCCTTGCAACAAAGAAAATGGAGGTCCATGACAAAAATTCTGTCTAAATATGTCACCCCAAAGAATAAAAAAAGAAATGCTTATCTTTTTAAATTTCAAATAAACATTCCTTTTATATAGGTTATAGCTAAATAAGTGTATAATACTACTATAATACCTTAATACGAACAGCCAAATATCATTGACTTGTTTTAGTTCTTTGCCTTTTCCCATAAAACAGACATATACCATCC
>OJJF01000411.1_pt1 | contig 17343 bp, 14 predicted proteins | sample 1596121 | NCBI WGS metagenome assembly OJJF01 (sample SAMEA4350135, study PRJEB24818) | metagenome | biome: human; feature: gut; material: faeces | place: Denmark | collected 2013-09 | reverse complement strand
ACACTATCAACAATGACTTTATATTTCTTCTATTTTATCTATTCATACCTTTCATCATTTAAAAAACATAAGATTTTATGTTCAATAATTACAATTATTTTAGTTGGTGGAATTACCTATCTTTTATTAGACGCATACATATTTAAAATGATTCGAATTAAAGATGGTGAATCAATGATTTATTTAATAGATATTTTTGATTTATTTAAGAGAGTTTTAATAAATGATAGATTAGAACTTGTTAAAACCGTTCTTCAAAATGCTAATTGGTTAGATTTAACTCTTGGAACTGGCTATGGACTTGGATTTATTTTCCCAAGAACTTATGGATATATTTACTACATGCATAACACAATTTTTGAATATTTAGTGCATGGTGGTGTACCTTATCTAGTATTTATTATTTGCATTTACGCTTTGATGCTCTATAAATACAAGCACTTACAGTGAATAAAATCATTGAGCCTAATAAAATTGTTAAGAATTTTCTATAGCCTTTAACTGGTTTAAATAAGAAGAAAAATGAATAAATCATTAAAGTCGATAAATAAAAAGTCAATAATGACCATATTTTTTCATTTAATGTTGGTGTATTTTGTTCGTTTGGGAATCCATCAGCATATAGATGAGTCAAATCTTTTAAAAAGATTAAACATCCCATATATATAATAAGGATAATAAGAATCATTATGAATGCCCACTGATTCTTCTTTCCTTTAAATAAATCATTATGAGAGGCAATAATAATTGCAAACACATAAAGCAATGTAATAATTGAAGGAATTAAAATTATTAGCCAAAGAGGGAATGCTTTTCCAAATACAGTAAAATCAGGAAAACTTCCGATATTAGCAGTTAATATATTCCCATAAAATAAAGATAGAATTACAGCTATACCTAGTAAGCATAAATATAAAACACCTTTAACACTAGAAGGTTCTTTTCTTGCTATTTCCATGCTGTAATTTTATATCATTTACCAAAAAATTACTATTTATATCGGATAGGCACTACTTGGTGCTTAATCGTAAAGATAAATCTTTTGCACATTAAAACCGGATTAAAAATCGCTCTTTGGCTTTTTTAGGTTGAAAATGCATCTCACAACTTTGTACAATATTTAAAGAAATGAAAAACATTTCGATTTGTTATTTGACGTCTTATTAACTTCTACCCTTATCATGTTTCATGATCCCCAAAAAGTAAATGAGAAATTTTTTCAATCTATAAGGAGAATAATTTAATGAAAAGAAAAAGCTGTTTAACAATCGTACTCGCACTTGGCTCCATAGCTTTATCAGCATGTGGTCAAACTGCACCAAAACCAACTAGTATTACAATTAAGGCTGAAGGAGATAAGAACTCTGTCAAGGTCGGAGAAACTTTAAAATTCTCAGCAGTCGTCGCACCAGAAGGCGTTGAACAAAAAGTTAATTGGACAATCGCACCTCTTACTGGCGAAGCAACAATTTCTGAAAGTGGTTTGTTCACTGCAACTAAAGAAGGTAATGTCAATGTTGTCGCAACATCATGGAGTGATGAAGCAGTCAAAGCAACTTACCCTGTTACAATCACAAAAGCTGAAATCGTTTTAACTAAATTAGATATCGTCGCTTCAAAAACAGAACTTGATATTAACGAAACTGTACAACTCGCAGTTAGAACAACACCAGAAGGTGCAAGCAATGATGTTCTCTGGGAAGTTAATAATACTGAAATAGCAACAATCAATGTCGCAGGACAATTAAAAGCTCTTAAAGCGGGTACTGTTAAAGTTACTGCTACAAGTAAAAAAGATTCTTTAATTAAAGCAACAAAAGAATTTACAGTTAAAGCTGGCCAAGCTGGACCAGATACGCCAGAAAATCCTGATGTTGATTGGAACACAGTAAAAGTTTCAACAGTTGATGAATATTTAGCTGCTAAAAAGGATGTAAAGTTAAAAGTTAAAGGAACATGTACTGCTATTTGTGCTAATGGCGAAAAAGGTGTTACATATTATTTAAGTAATGGCAAAGCTGGTATCTTAGTAAATCAACAAAAAGCTGCTCTTGGTGTCCCAGAAATTGGCAAAGTTTATGAAGTCGGTGGAACAAAGAAAGTTGCTAATGGTACACATGAAATTTCAAATGCAGAAGTTTTTAAAGCAATTGATGAAAAAGTTGACTATGTAACTACAGATATTTCATCACTCAAATTTGGTGATTTAAATACTATGGCTTCATATCAAGGTGGTATCGTTAACTTTAAAGATGCTGTAATCACTTCAATTCCAACAAACTTAAAAAAAGATTTCTCAGTTGGATTTGCTATTGGAAAGAACGAAAGCACAATTAGAATTGACAATGACTTTATGAGCGCTGATGAATTCACTGCATTTGGAAAAATGTTCGAAAGTGCAGTTGTCGGACAAAAATTTTCTGCTAAGGGATATATGAATGCATTCGGTTACGGAAAACCAAAAAATCAAATCACAGTTTTAAATACAAAAGATATCGCTATCACAGAATTATCAGATCAAGAAAAAGCTGATCTTTATGTTAAAGAAATTTCAATTAAATCATCTTATACAAAAGATATAACTAAAGTTGATCTCCCAACTACACTTGCAAGTCTTGAAGGTTCAACAATTTCATGGGAATCAGATAATGCAGCAGTCTCAGCTGATGGAACAATCACTCATGGTGATACTATGTTAACTGTAAAATTAACTGCAACATTAACTTATAAAGAAGCAAAAGCTACAAAATCATTTGTCGTTACTGTCTTCCCTAAGAATGATGACAATTTAAGCGAAGTACATACATTAGATTTTGAAGATTGTACACTAAAAGAAGGAGGCCAAGGTAACGTCAGTGCTGAAAGACCAGGATATACTGATAAAGGCGATAACACAGTTAACCTCGGAACTCCAAAAACAAAATGGTTTATGACAAATTGCTTAATCGCAGGTGATACCGGAGACCATAAAGAAGGTAAGTTCGCAGCTAGATTAAAATGCGATAAAGCCGATCAAACAAAATCAGGTATTATCAGACTTGAAAAAGATTACGACTTCTCAATGATCGAATTCAAATTAGCTACATTCAATGCTCATGCACATGGTGCAGAAGTTTACGTTTCATACTCAAATGACTCAGGTGCAACTTGGAAAAATATCGAAGATAGAGATGCTATTGCAACAAGTTATGAATTAGAAACATTCCGTGTTGAAATTCCTAATGCTAACGCTACTACAAGAGTTGCTCTCAACTATAGAGCAGGGTCTTCAACATCTACAATTAATATTGATAGTATTAGATTATTAAAGGTAAAAGCATAATGATAAGAAATAAGACTTTATTAACATTTTCTTCTTTAATAGTATTTGCTGTTACCTCATGTGGAGGAACTGATTTAAATAATATCCCATCAAGCATGAAAATCATGCTTGATGGCAAAGCAGTTGATTCAAAAGATGTAATAGTTGGAGATACTGATACATTTACATTAGATTTACCAGCTGAAGCAAGTTCAGTTCTTGAAACTATTTCATGGACAAGTAGCGATTCAAATATCGTATCAATTGAAAATAACGGAAGATTTTTAGCAAAATCATATGGAACTGCTATTATCACTGCAGCTTCCTCAAAATATTCTTCTTTAAGAAGTAGCGTATTTGTTAACGTTAAAGAAAACGTTCACCAAGATGGCGTTGGAACTGGTTTTACAAAAGATGACCCAATCTTTTAAGGAAACGAAGGTTCAGACGAACCAGTTGAAATTTATTTCATCGAAATGCGACAAATGTATGAAGATTGCATTTACATCAAAAAAGGCAACGTCGATATCTTAATTGATGGTGGCGAAGCTTATGATGGAAAATATGCAAGTACATTCTTAAAAGAAAAAATGGGTGATGATGATACACTTGATTTGCTTATTGCTACACATGGTGATAGCGATCATATTAGTGGTCTTCCTAATGCTTTATCCAACATTAAACATATTTCAACAATCATTGACTACGGTGGAATTCAAAATACACCTTATTCAAAGAAAAAAGCTGAATTTATAGAAAAAGGCGCTTTATACCATACAGCTTATGATTGTGTTAATTTTACAGACAGAATTACTTCGAGATACTATTTAACAAGCGAATTCTATGTTGATATCTTAGATACTAATTCATATTGTAAAAATAATGAATCAAAATCAAGTAACCCATATAGTGTTGCTGCATTATTTTCTTACAAGGATTTTTCATTCTTTACTGCTGGTGATTTGACAAAAGATTCTGAAGAATCATTAATGAAAAAAGTTGATCTTCCTAACGTTACTCTTTACAAGGCAAGCCATCACGGAAGCCATGGTTCAAATACTCAAGCTTTCATGAATAAATTAAATCCAAAAGGAGTTGCAATTAGCGCAGCTATTCCAAGAGGAACCTACGGACAAGCCCCAACTGCACCAAGCCCATCAAATAATAAAAACCTTAATGCAGTTTCAGGACATCCTGCAGCTGAAGCTATCGAAAGAATTTACCAAATTCCTAATATCATGGCTAACTTAAGAGTCTATTGGAACGCCGTTAATGGAACTATGTGTTTCAAATCGCATGGTGAAAATGACTTTGAATTCTCTGGTTCACCAACAATGAAAGGTTATTATGACCTTACAAAAACAAACGGAGTTGGAGAATGGGATGAAAAAGCTAATGACTGGAAGAACAAAGTCACTGGTGAAGAAAATCTTAAATTCAGTGAAACAAAAGCTTTCAAATTCAGAGGCTACGATAAATATTTACCTCATTAATTAAATAGAGGGCGCAACTTGCGTCCTCTTTTTTAATAGATAGAGTAAACAAAAAGAGGATATTTTATAGGTTCATTCCACGATTAGTTGATAGAAAACGAGTATTCATGCATGAGCAATTTTGTTTTTAAAGTTGTAAAACTTGCTTTTCCATACATAATCCTTTTGATTGTTTTCAACAAATTGACTTTGCCTTCAGCTAACCCATTATTTACTTTCATATCTATCGCATTTTTAACTGCCATTAAATCACTATTTATTGTTTTGATAAAAGGCATTAATTGAACAATGTTATTTTTTTCAACACTAGAAATCCATTCATCTAATTTTTTACTATCTTTGCCAAATAATATTGATTTAAATGATTTATGAATCGCAAGAATCTTATCAATAATTGGATATTGCTCCTTTACGCTATCTAACTGAAATTGCGGAATTATTTTTTCATTTTCATTTTCATAAAAGAATAATTTTTTTATTGTATTTGCATCTACTACGTCAGAACATAACAATGAGATATTTAAATCTTTATTGATTCTTTTTTCTTTAATTATGAAGGCTCTAATTGCATCTGGTGTTATAGAATATCCTTTTTCTTTAATGAACAAAGAAATTTCTTTAGAATTTTTCCCTGATAAGTACAATTTCATGATTTCATCTCGAAATTTAGGCATTATTCCTTCTTTCTTTTGCCCATAATGCTCATTAGTAGGAGAAAAATCATCTTTTAAATACTCTTTAATACTTATTTTGCTAAAACTAGTTTCGATTTCGATTTGATCTATTGATTTGCCTTGATTAAACAGTTCTCTAACTTTATTACATCTTTTCATCGTTTTATTAATTGCTTTTATATGTTCAATCTCCCTGACCGTTTTAACATTATTTTTAATATCTTCCTCTTTAATTTGAATATATCTATTAACAGTTTGGAGTCCGATATTATACATTGCTGCAATTTCAATCTTTGAAATACCTTTTTTATACTTTTCTTTTACTTTTAAAACTCTTTCTTTCTTATTAGAAAGTAAATAATCAGCTAATTCGTTTAAAGTAGCTTCTTTAATCGGTACTGAAATTCTACCAATAATTGTAGATGTAATTATATTGCAACATCTTTCTGTTAAATTTTTAAGTAAATGAAACCTGTCTGTAACTTGGCTAATATTTTGATTATAGTTAGTAATAGCTTTCCCGTACGTCAAACTTCCATCTCTAGATACAATTTTTAAGTTTGGGTATTTTTTTAATTCTGATGTAACGTCATCTGCCTCACGTGAATCTATAATGTTAATGATTTTATTTGTATCTGCATTAATAAAAATTGTGCCATAACTATGTTTTTTCTTTTTGGCAAAATCATCGATGCACAAAGTTTCAACTTGTGATAAATCAGGAATGGTTATTTTCGTTTTTTTTTAAATAATTACATATTGCACTCTTCTTAGCAATTATTCCTAATTCTTTAAGATTTTTTGATGTTTGTACACTATTCATATCCTTAGTTAGAGCTACTATATTTTTTATTAAACGTTTGGTTTTTCTTCCTTTAGGACTAATAAAATCAGTTTTATCAGAAAAAATTTTACAATCGCAATTCTTATTTCTACATAGATATTTACGCTTTGTTAAGGAAATAAGTACTGGTTTGTTTTGAATAGGTAAATCATAAAAAGTATGAGTGAAATAAGAATGTGTAGTTGCTTTTTTATTACAGCAAGGACATACTGGCATTTTATTTCTTAAATGGCAAGTAGCATAAATAACACCATCTTTTTCTTCAACAAAATCTGTAATTATTCTAGGGTCTAAATCCTTAAAAGAAATTTTCATAAAATTCTTACCTCTATATATAATATATTATATATAGAATCTGTATTTGTCAACTAATCGTGGAATGAACCGCAAAAGATAATATAAAAATCACAATGTAAACATATAACAATGGTCCACCTAAAATCGTTTCTTTAATCAATTCAACAAACGATTTTAATGAATAACCAGCTGATAATGTCAATACCACAAAAGCTAGTGTTACCTTTCCTTTTAAATAATAAATTGATAAAAGCGTACAAACAGCTGCACTTAAAAGTATTGCTCCTAATGCATAATATTCAACGATTTTAACTTCTCTACTTCCCTCAGCGATTCCTTCATTAATAAAGAAAAGGAGCAATTCACTAACAATAACGAAAATTAGAAAATTAATCGCATAAAAGAATAGTGCTTTTTTACTTTTGAATAACTCCAGTTTCATTTTATATTAGAATTTCAAATTTTTAATGTGTTCTTTGAGTCCTTCTTTTAAATCGTCTCTGCTTAATCCGATATCAATGATGGCTGTTAAATAACCTAATTTATCACCACAGTCATATCTTCTTCCATCAAAGTCGTAGAAATAGACAGATTCTTTATGTCTTAATTGTTCAATAGCATCAGTTAATTGGATTTCTCCTCCTTTTCCTTTTGGAGTATTTTCAAGTTCTTCAAAAATATGTGAATTGAATACCCGTTTTCCAAGTGAAGCATAATCGCTAGGTGCTTTATCAATATCAGGTTTTTCAACAACTCCGCCTAATTTAAATAATCTATCATTAAGTACTTCTTCAACTTTCATCGATCCATACTTATTAATATTTTCGTGAGGTACTTTTTGTCCACCAACAATTGTTTTTTCGCCAACCTTTTCAAAAGCGTCAATTAATTGCTTAACAGGTGGAACATCTTTGTATGTACAAATATCATCGCCACAGCAAACTACGAAATTATTATCACCAATTACACTTTTTGCTTGTAAAACGGCATGTCCTAATCCAAGTTGAACTTCTTGCTTAACAAAATGATAATTTGCTTTTGTGCCAATATGATGAATTAATTCAGCATATTTGTTTTTACCATGTTCAATTAAATCTTTTTCAAAAGGTTCATCTACAGAATAATATTTTTTAATATCTTCTTTGCCTTCACTTACGATAAAAACGATGTCTGTAATGCCACTTTGTAAACATTCTTCAACAATATAATCAAGTGTTGGTCTATCTACAATTGGGCACATTTCTTTAGCAACGCCCTTTGTTATAGGCAAAAATCTAGTCCCCTTACCAGCGCATGGAATTACGGCATATTTTACTTTCATTTTTAAGTCCTCTTTCTTTCAAGAAAATTATATAACATTGAATTTTAGTTTGAAACACAAGTAAAAGAAAAATGGATATTTCTATCCACTTTTCACTTATAATGTCTTATTCTTTTTACCAATTGCCTTAGTTTTTTCTTTTAAATAATCAACTAATTCAACATTATCCTTAATTAAAGGATAAAGTGTATTATAAACATTTTTATGATAATTATTTAACCATTCAATTTCTTCGCTTGTCATCATTGATAAATCAAGTGAACGTGTTTCAATTGGGACATAAGTAATTGTTTCAAATTTATAGAATAATCCGTCATTTGTTTCAAACGCTTTAACGCAAAGTAAATTGTTTTCAATACGGATTCCATATTTATTTTCTTTATATACACCTGGTTCAATTGTTGTAATCATCCCTGGAACAATAGCGCCTTGATCATCTCTATCTTTCATCGCTCTATAACGAAGTCCGTTTGGTCCTTCATGAACATTTAAGATATATCCAACACCATGTCCTGTACCACATTTATAATCCATTCCTTCTTTCCAGAAATATTCACGTGATCTAATATCGATTGTGTGTCCATCACTTCCTTGTAAGAAAATTGTATTACTAACGGCAATTACAGCTTTTAAAGTTAACGTGTAGTCATGAATGTATTCTTGTGTAGGTTTTCCAATTAAAAATGTTCTAGTTGTATCTGTCGTTCCACCATAATATTGGCCACCACTATCAACTAAAAGTTCAATATCTTTATTAGAAACTACACTATGAATTTCTTTTGTTGGTTCATAATGCATTTGAGCGGCATTTGGTCCAACAGCAGCAATAGTATCAAAAGATAATTCGAAGCATTCTTTGTTTTCTAATCTAAATTCTTTAAGCTTTTCACTATAATCATATTCACTTAGGTTTTTATGTAGATTATCTTCTAAATATTTACCAAATTTAAGTAATGCAACACCATCAATAGCTTGAATTCTTTTTGTGTTGTTAGCTTCAACTTCACCCTTAATTGCTTTCATTAAATATGAAGGATTCTTTCCTAAAATTTTATTTTTTAAGATGTTGAATAATTTTGCATTTACCTTTGATGGATCAATTAATGTTTTAACTTCATCATGTTCTTTTAAAAATTCACTAATTTCTTCATATTTATGAATTGAAATGTTAGGCGTTGCAAAATCAATCTTATCTAAATCAACAAATAAATGATTTCCATATTTTTTTGATAGATATAAATATGAATAGAAGACTGGGTTGCATGGAATGTCATTACTTCTTAAATTCAATATCCAAGCAATATCATCTAAAGTTGTAATAAGATTAGCTTCAGCACCTTTTTCTTCGACTTGCTTAATAATATTTTCGATTTTTTCTAAATATGATAATGAATTTAAACCTTCTCTTAATTTAAAAATCTTATCCTTTGATAATGGGGCAAGATTTTCAATCATATAAGCATATGATTTATCAATTACATTAATTCCTTTGCTAGAAAGTGCTTCATACATTTGTTCACTCATTAAGAGTGTATCAGTAGCTAAATTCTTAATTCCTTTGAATTTAATAAAGTCGCTTAAACTTAATACTCCTTTATCGCCGTCTCTCATTAATGTAACACCGCTATCTTCAAGTTCTTTTCCTGCTTGAATCCAATAACGGCCATCAGTAAATAAAAAAGCTTCATCTTTTAAAACTAATACTTGACCAGCTGAACCTGAAAATGGACAAAAATATTTTCTTTGATCTAAAAAGTGTGCAGCACAATATTCACTAGCATGTGGGTCTGATGTAAGAATTAAGTAAGCATCAAAGCCATCTTCTTTAATTTGATTTTCTAATTTAATTAAGTTTTCTTTTTTAAACATAACTTACCTCATATAACAAGATTATTTTACTATACTTTATGTATTTATAAAGCAATATAATAAGCGAATTTAATCCTACAAATTAATCTTTTTAATGAAAAACCCTGCAAAACTACACTTTTTTTGAAAAACCTCTACAAATAAGAAAAATTAGCCTTTTTATAGGGTTTCGTTAGTGATTCCCATATAAAAATGGCTAAAATTTCTGGAATTGCCCAAATGTAGGGCTTTTTAGAGAGGAAGATCTTTATGATCAAATACTATAATGCCAGCGACATATGTCACTATAGCTATAGCTAATAATCCTATAAGTTTATACCAATAAATGACGTCGCCATTCATTACAGCCATACCATCGTTTAAGCTCATGATAGTAAGTTTGTTGAAGAAATCCATAGCTTCAATTCTTACTGTTCCCGGAATTGCTTTAGTTCCAAATAAGCCTAAAATTGAACAAATAAAGAAGAAAATATTTATTCCACCACCAACAGAAATTGATTTTCTTGATTTGTTGAACAAGCATGAAGTGAAGAAGCAAATACCTGATATTGCAATAATTACACATGTAGAACCAATTGAATATAATGTGATTTGATCCATTGGGAGTGATTCCACTAAATCAGTTCCACCCATAGCAATGCCAACTCCACGAGCAGCAATACCACCAAGATATAAGATAAGTCCTGTTCCAATGGAAGATAATAATAAATAGATTGCTTCAGTGATAACAAATGTTGATCTCTTTGTTGGAGTTGAAAGCGTAAATGCAAGTGAACCAGTTTCAACTTTATCAGCAACTAAGCTGTTAGCTAAAATAATTGTATAAACAAGTGGAATTAACACACATGCCATGCCAAACGCAACAACGCCAATGAAGATACCATAAGTATTAAGTTCGCCCATTTCAACTAAAGAGTCATTAACTTTAGTTGGAAGTTGAGACATAACAGTTTTTGTTGCTTCATTTAATGAAATTAAATTTGCTTCTAATAAATCATATTTAGGTGATAATTTTTTATATTGAGATTTATAACTTGCGATACCACTATTTGCATAAACATCAACTAAACTCATCATTTGAGTTCCACTCATAGCGCCATCTTTACTTGTTATTTCATCAATTGAAGTAATTTCATCATCATGCTTCTTGTTATAATCATCAACAAGAGTTTTTTCAGCGAATTTTTTAATTAATTCAATAGCTCTATCAGAGATATTTTCATCAATTAATTCAGTTCCATCGAAATATTTATTTTTATTATTTGTATCACGAATAATAAATTCATTCATATATGAATTTAATTCGTCAACAATCATATCAATATTTTCTTTTGCATCTTCTCTAGCTTTTTTAAATTCTTCTTCAGTATAGTCTTCGCCAGTTATTACTTTTTTATGTTTCTTTTCAAGAATATTTGATTTAGTTCCCATTCCTGATTTTACTAATACATATTTATCAGGATTATATTGAGTAATTTCAATTTCCTTAACTTTTGGATTGCCTTTGTCATCAAATTCTCCAGGAATGCTAACATAACTTATTGGATAACCTCTTAAATTTGTTATGTAATCAACTGTATATTCAGGTAAGAATTGATAAACAGCAATATCAGTAATTTTTGAAGTAATGACATCAATAACTGAATTCTTTAAAGATTCACTATAATAATTATTTGAATTATTTATATATGCATCTTTATCATTTTCATATGATTTTTTGAGGTCATTAATAATACCAGTCGTTTCTTCTTTTATAGATCCTTGAGCTGCAAGAGGAACAAGAACAAAAACTTCTTCTTGAGCCATTGTTTTTCTTAAAACTTCTTTTTCACTATCATTGGATAATGAATCTTGTTTTGAACTATAAAGAGTTAATGTATTAACAACTTCTTTTTTAATTTCATCTATACTAAATTCATCAATCATCGCTTGTTCATTTAATAAAATAATTGAGTAATCACCAACTGTAGTGATAAGTCTTGATCTTTGAGTTGATGTTCCATCAGTTTTTGTACTTACATAAGTATCTATATAATAAGGTAAAATAGCTTTTGCGATAGTTTTTTGTGTATCATTTAAAGAACTATTGTTTATTAAAGTGTCACTAGTTACAAGTGTTGTACTTTTAGCTGATTTTGGATCTTTTAAAATGTTGTAATTTGTATCATAAAGTCCTTCAACTCTTTTAAGCATATTTAAAGTTGTTGAATTATTTACTTCAGTATAAGCAGTATTTAAATTTTCTTTAATGCCATTTTCAGCACTTTCAACAGTTAAATAAGTTTCGCTTGCTTGAGAAAAGCCAGAATAATATGAAATTGCTCCCATTTTAATTGTTTGTTCTGTATCGGCATTACTAAACATGTCAGTTAAAGAATCTTTAGTCCCATTAATGTTTAGTGTAGACATAATCATAACAACAATAATAAGCAAAATTGCGTTTCCGACAGATGTTACAGTCCAACCTAACCAGTTACTTTTAATTGATTCCTTAAAGAGTGGGAAAGAAAAGAAAGAGATTCTATTTCTATTTTTCCTTCTTGTTTCTCTTTTATCTAAATCTGGTGGTAATGCGAGTTCTTCTTCTTTAACAATGTTAAGTTCTTCATTTTTGTCAATTTTTCTTGCCATTTTTACTTTCCTCCATTAAAAATTCTTTAAAATATTTATTAAGGTCATATGGAATTTCAGTCATAAATTTAACTTTATAATTGTTGAGAGAGTCAAATAATTCTTCTAATTTCTTTTTGTCAAGTCTAATCGAAACTTGATTGTATTTTGGTTGAAGTCTTATGATGTCTCTTCTTCCTTTTATAAAACTTTCATAATCTTTTTTGTTTTCAAATTCAATTTTATAATCTCTTTCAGGTCGATTTTTAATTTTTGAGATATCAGCAATGCATTGAATTCTTCCTTTACTAATTAAAGCAACTCGGTCACAAACTTTTTCAAGTTCATCAACGTTATTACTATTCATCATAATTGTTTTGCCTTTAGCTTTTTGCTCAAGAACAATTTGTAAGAATTCATCTCTCATTAAAGGATCAAGTCCTGTTGTAGGTTCATCCATTAAAATTAATGGCGCATCAGCAATTAAAGAAACAACGATTGCCATCTTTTGTTTCATACCTTTCGACATTCTTTTTGGATAAGCTCTTATATCTAATTGAAGTCTTTTTATGATTGAGTCAGCATCCTTAAAATCAGAAATTCCCATGATATTTGCGTAGCTATTTAGAAATTCAATGCCACTTTTTAAGTCTGGATAATTAATTTCTCCAGGTACATAGCCAACATATTTTTTAACTTCAGCTGCATCTTTATATGCATCTAAGCCATAAATTTTAATATCACCTTTTGTAGGTTTAATAAATCCCATAAGCTGTCTCATAAGTGTAGTTTTGCCAGCTCCATTTTCTCCAACTAAGCCAACAACTTCACCTTCATGAACATTAAGATTTATATCAAAGTTTCCTCTATCTTCACCATAATCTTTAGTAATATGGTCGATTTTTACAACTACTTTTTTATCCATTTTATATACCTCTATAAGTTTTATCTTCTTTATAGAAAGACATAAAGTAATCTTCTAACGTCTCTTTTTGTTCAATGAAATCAACTAAATTATAATCTTTTAATGTTTTTATTAAATCGTTGATTTTACAATCATCAATGACTAGAACAACCATCTTTGAGTTTAAATTCCAATCAACAATTTTATAATCTTTACCTTTTTTACTCTTAAATTCTTTTAATTCATCTTTAGATTTAAATATAACTTTATAAGTTTTATTTGTTTTATGCTTCAAATCATCCGCATTAAATAGCGAAACCAAATTTCCGTCTTTAATAACAGCAATTCGATCACAGCAAGCGTCAATTTCTCCAAAAATATGGCTCGACATTAAGATTGTTTTGCCTCTTTTTTTCTCAGCTTTTATTAATTTAATAAAGACTTCTTGCATTTCTGGATCAAGACCACTTGATGGTTCATCCATAATGATGATATCTGGATCACTCATAAAGCATGTTACAATTGCAAGTTTTCGTTTCATGCCTAGCGACATTTCTTTGCAGAGTAATGATGTATCAAGTTCAAACGTTTCAATTAACCAATTTAAAAATGTTTTATCTTTTACTCTTTTTAAATGTACCATTTCATCAATGAATTCTTTTCCAGTAAGCGAATTAGGAAGAGCAATTTCTCCAGGTAAATAAGAGACATCATTCATAATTACATCTCTATTTTTAAGTGTATTGACACCGTTTATTAAAGTTTCACCACTATCAGGTTTAAAAAAACCCATAAGATGTCTAATTGTAGTTGATTTTCCTGCACCATTTGGGCCTAAAAATCCAAAGCACTCTCCTTTATGAACAGAAAATGTTACACCAAAAATACCACGACCTTGACCATAATCTTTTTTTAAATCTTTAATTTCAATAATATCTTTAATTTCTTCTGCCATATCGTTCTCCTTTCATTAATTAACTATAGTACAATAATTAACTTTTGTAAATTATTTCGACTTGTATTATAATATTCACATAAATTAAGTCAAGCGTTTAGAAACGATGAGACTAAAAATGTTAAAAATGTATCGGAGGCGTAACTATGGAAAGAAAAAGTTTAAGAAAAAAGATAGATAGTAGAATTGTAAGAACTAAAAGAGATTTAGCCAACGCTCTTGAAACTTTACTTGAAAAGAAAAGTTTTGAAGATATCACTATAAAAGAGATTTGTGAACAAGCTATGGTTGCAAAACTTACTTTTTATAATAATTTCAAGGATAAAAACGATTTACTTGTCTATTTATTTGAAAGATTATCAGAACCACTTTACGAACAGTTAAAGGAAATGTCGAGTAGCGAACCAAATTCAGGGCTCGCTTATAAAGATGCTTTAACAATTGTTGTTCATTATTTTTATTTAAATAAAGAAAAATTTAGAAGTATGATTTCAAACGATAAAACCTATTTAATTTACTGGAGTCTAAATAATTTTATAAGTGAAATCACTCCACAAATTGCTGAACTATATTCAAACTTAAATAAAAGTATAAAGGTTCCGAAAGAAATTGCTTCAGCTTATGTATCTGGTGTCATTTCCACCATATTATATAAAGCACCAACTTTTAAAAAATATACTGAAGAAGAATTTGTTTCCTATATTTATCAATTAACAACAGGAAAAATTTTTAACGCATAATAAAAACAAGAAAACCATATAGCTTTCGCAAGTTATTTCTATATATTTAGCATATTTAAATCATATGTTATTGTTTAAAAAGTTATAAAAATTTAAAAAGAGGGGGTCTTTAAACCTCCTCTACATCATTTTCTTTTAAATATTCCCAGTTATCTTCATCTACTACACTGACCTCATCGGTTGAATTCCAGTCACTAACAATAGTAGCTTTTATGCTGTTATAATATTTAATCTCTTCAATAACTTCTTTTGTAAATACTTCTCCAGGAACAATTACAGGGATTCCAGGTGGATAAATCATAATCATTTCTTTTGAAATTTTACCTTCTGCTTCATCAAGTTTTACAACTTTAAGTGGTGCGTGATAAGCAACTCTAGGTCTAACTATCATATTAGGGAAACCCCTCATATAGTGATGATCTTGATATTCTAAAGAAGGATCATAATATTTTTTAGAAATGTCAGTCAAAACTTCACAAAGTTTATCAACATCTTTTTGGGTACTTCCAATAGTAAATAAAAGTAAGAAAACATATGTTTCAGCAAGTTCGATTTGCACTTTGTATTTATCTTTTAAGATTTTATATAATTCAAAGCCTGAAATAGTTAATTTATCGATTTCAACACATAATTTTGTTTCATCATAACTATAAGATTTACATTCTTTAACAAAATAATCTTTTGAATGAGCCTTAAATCCAGGAATTAAATCGATTCTTTCTTTAGCTTGTCTAGCAAGTTTAATAGCGTTATAAAGATGGGCACTTCCTTTAAATACAAGGAACTTTCTTGCTGCATCTAATGAAGCAAGTAAAATTGAACTTGGGCTTGTAGTTGTAATTAAATTGTATGATTTCATTACATCATATTGATTAACTCTATCACCTTTAACTAATAAAACGCTTGATTGAGTCAAACTCCCACCAGTTTTATGAACACTTAAAGTAGCCATATCAGCTCCTGCGCTCATTGCAGTTATAGGTAATTTATTAGAAAAATAAAAATGTGTACCATGTGCTTCATCAACTAAAACAATAATGTTGTGTAAATGTGCATAAGTTACAATTCTTTTTAAGTCACATGTTGCACCAAAATATGTAGGATTAATAATGAAAATAGCTTTTGTATCAGGATTTTCATCAATTGCTTTTTTCCATTCTTTAAAACTTATTTGATTAACAATTTCAGTATTTTTATCAAGTTCAGGCATTAAAAACACTGGAGATGCACCTGAAAGTATAAGGCCATTAATGACAGATTTATGAACATTTCTAGGAAGAAGAATTTTATCATTTGCTTTTAAAACTGTTAAAAGCATAACTAAGTTTCCACTTGTTGAACCATTTATTAAAAATTTACAATAATCTGCACCAGTTGCTTTTGCAAATAAATCTTGAGCTTCTTTAATGCATCCACTTGGATGCATAATATTATCCATTCCACGAGGACAATTAACATCGTTTTTATAAACAACATGAGTAAAAATTTTATCAAAATCAGTTCTTATTTTGCCTTGATGATGTCCTGGAACATCAAAAACAGTCGTGCGTTCAGCAAGATATTTTTGATAAGCATCCAAATAAGGAGTTTGTTTTTGTTCTTCTTTGTTCATCGCTAATTCCTTCAAGAATGCTTATATTATAAACATTTGAAAATGAAATTAAATATATATTTTTATAGGCAAAAAATAAATTTAGATTTGCCAATTTTTTGATGATTTCCTTTATACTTATTTAAGCATAGTAATATAATAAAAATATGAAAATTTTAGTTTGTAGCGATTGCCATGGAGACTATGCGACATTAAATCAAATCTATTTATCAAATAGCGATGTCGATATATTTTATAATCTAGGAGACAACGAACTTCCAGAATATTTATTACATAATTTTTTAGCAATTAAAGGTAATTGCGATTTTAATTCTTTACCTCTTGAAGCAAACACCGAAGTTGAAGGTTTTAAGGTTCACATGGAACATGGTAATAACTTTTTGTTTCATATGAATGCTAATAAATATATCGAAAACAAAGATTGTGATATATTTTTATTTGGACATACACATAAAAAACTAGCTTCTAAAGTTGGAAATACTTATGTTTTTAATCCAGGTAGTTTATCAAGACCCCGTGATGGTGATAAAGGTTCATATTTAATTTTAGAACTTAAAGAAAACGAGCCAATTAAATATGAATTCAAAGAGGTTAAGGAGACTAACTATTAAAAATCAAGAAAAAATTATTCATTAATATAAATTAACGTCAAAAAGGGTTGTTAAGTAGTATTTAACAACCAATCGTTCTTTGAAAACAGTGTTTATTAATTATCTATGTTAA
>OJJF01000401.1_pt1 | contig 17727 bp, 16 predicted proteins | sample 1596121 | NCBI WGS metagenome assembly OJJF01 (sample SAMEA4350135, study PRJEB24818) | metagenome | biome: human; feature: gut; material: faeces | place: Denmark | collected 2013-09 | reverse complement strand
CTTAGTGTCACGTTATTTAAGTGGTCGGGGGTCCACCAAGACCTCTCCTAACCTCTTCGTCGGCGGCGTCGGATGTGTATAAGGGACAGATTTTATCTATGGTGCTGCTGTCCAGCAGTTTGATTTCCGCCATCTGTGTCTCCTTTCTTCACCGCTGTCCTGCCTTGGCCCGCAATTGCCCGGCGGCCTGCGGGGACACTGCTGCCTACCATCTGTTTTTCAGCTTGTTCTGCAGGCGGTACAGGGTATTCAGGGCATCCAGCGGGGTCATGGTACTCACCTCCACGTTTTTCAGTTCATCCAGCACATCCGCATCTGTCACCGTATCGAACAGGGATATCTGCTCCAGATCCAGCTCGTCATAATGCTCCTGCTTTCTGGCAGGCGCGCCCCCGTCCACTATGGAAATGCTCTGAACCTTCTCCGTTATGTCGTTATCGCTGAGCTGCTCCACAATTTCCTTGGCCCGGTCAATCACCATATCGGGCACCCCGGCCAGCCTCGCCACCTGGATGCCGTAGCTCTTATCCGCGCCGCCCTTGATAATCTTACGCAGGAAAACAATATCGTCCCCTTTTTCCTTAACGGCGATACAGTAATTATTCACGTTATTCATCTTGCCTTCCAGCTCGGTCAGCTCATGATAATGGGTGGCAAACAGCGTTTTTGCCCCCAGGAGCTTGCGGTTGCTGATATGCTCAATCACCGCCCAGGCGATGCTCAGCCCGTCAAAGGTTGAGGTCCCCCTTCCGATTTCATCCAGGATGAGCAGGCTGTTTCTGGTGGCATTGCGCAGGATATTGGCCACCTCGCTCATTTCTACCATAAAGGTACTCTGGCCGCTGGCCAGATCGTCCGATGCCCCGACACGGGTAAAAATACGGTCAACGATTCCGATGGCCGCCTGTCTTGCAGGGACAAAGCTTCCCACCTGGGCCATCAGCACTATAAGCGCTGTCTGGCGCATGTACGTGGATTTACCCGCCATGTTCGGCCCTGTAATTACGGCTATCTGGTGGGAATTATTGTCCAGATAGGTATCGTTGGGAATGAACATGTCATGCTCAATCATTTTTTCCACCACAGGATGGCGGCCGTCCTTGATATTGATCTGTCCCTTTTCGTTCAGCACCGGCCTGACATAGTGATTCTGCTCCGCCACCAGGGAAAAGGAACAGAATACATCCAGCCTCGCCACCGCCTTCGCGGTAGTCTGAATTCTTTCGATTTCTCCCGCTATCCGGTCCCTGATTTCACAGAACAGATCATATTCCAGCGTGCAGAGCTTATCCTCCGCATTTAAAATGGTATCCTCCAGTTCCTTCAGCCGGGGCATGGTATAGCGTTCCGCATTGGTCAGCGTCTGCTTCCTGATATAATCCTCCGGCACCATGTTCAGGTAGGATTTGGTCACCTCCAGATAATAGCCGAATACCTTGTTGTATTTAACGCGCAGATTTTTAATGCCTGTACGCTCCCTTTCGGCATTTTCCAGCTCTGCCAGCCAGTTCTTGCCCTCCGTTTTCGCCCTGCGCAGATTATCGATGTCCTCATTATAGCCGGCTTTGATCATTCCGCCTTCACGGATGGTAATAGGCGGCTCCTCCTCTATGGAGTCACAGATCAGAAGATAGAGATCCTCCAGGCCGTCCATTTCCTGCTCTATTTTTTCATTGGCTGTCCCCGGAAGCTCTTTCAGCACGGTTTTAATATGCGGGAGCATTTCCATAGAATTGCGGAAAGCGATCAAATCCCTGGGATTGGCCGTCTTGTAGCTCACCTTTCCCAGCAGACGTTCCAAATCGTAGATAGGATTCAGGTATTCCCGGATTTCATCCCTGGCCACCGGATTGCTGCAGAAGGCCTCCACGGCATCCAGCCGTTCCTCCATTTCATTTTTATGGATCAGGGGCTGTTCCAGGAAGCTTCTAAGCATCCTGGCCCCCATGGCTGTCCTTGTCTTATCAAGCACCCAGAGAAGAGAGCCTCTCTTCTGTTTTTCCCTCAGCGTTTCCGTCAGCTCCAGATTCCGTCTTGTGGAGCTGTCCAGAAGCATATACCTGTTGACCAGATACGGTTCAATATGGGTAAAATGGCTCAGCGGTATTTTCTGGGTATCATATAAATAGGAAAGAAGCGATCCCGCCGCAATCACCCCGTTAGGGAATTCCTCCACGCCCAGGCCTGACAGCGAATTGACGCCAAAATGCTTCATCAGGCATTTTCTGCACAGATCGTCGTCGAAATAATGGGGTTCCAGGGAATAAATGGCGATTCCCAGCCGCTCCTTCAAATCATCCAGTTCCATGCCGCTTACAAGAAACGCATCATTGCAGATAATTTCGGACGGCGCATATTTCATCACCTCATCCAGAAGCTTCCTGTTATCCTCCACCTCAGTCATATAATAATCGCCGGTGGTGACATCCGCCACGGAGATGCCTGTTTTCCCGGCGAAGTAGGCAATGCACATAATATAATTATTTTTATTTTCCTCCAGGGCCTGGATATTCAGGTTGGTTCCGGGCGTTACAATCCGGACCACCTCTCTCTTAACCAGCCCCTTGGCCAGTTTGGGATCCTCCATCTGTTCACAGATGGCAACCTTGTAGCCCTTGCTCACCAGCCGGCTTAAATATCCTTCTACCGCATGATAAGGGACCCCGCACATGGGCGCCCGCTCCTCCTGGCCGCAGTTCTTCCCTGTCAGTGTAATTTCCAGTTCCCTGGACGCTGTCAGGGCATCCTCAAAAAACATTTCATAAAAGTCTCCAAGACGGTAAAAGAGGATACAGTCCGGATATTGCTTTTTGGTTTCCATGTATTGCTGCATCATCGGCGTTAATTCTGCCATTGTTCAGTTTCTCCTTTGTAATTCCCATTTCAAATCCGAAAGCATACATCTATAAAATATAGCACAAAATGGCGAAATTGTAAATCTTAACAAAATCCTGCCAACGGCGTATTCTCAGGCTTTGTAACAGTCCAGACGACGGTACTGCTGCCAGGCTTTATATGGATTCAGGCAACAATATTCCCGACATTTCTTCTGCACAAGCCAGGGCATCCGGAGGCTTGCTTATGCTTCAAAGTCTCTCCTTCCTCCAACCCGCCCCGCGGGAAAAAAAGCGCTGCCATACCGGCAGCGCTGAAAAATAATCTGTAACTGTGAGGATACTGAACAGATACAATAATCCTTATTATTCCTGGCATCAAAAATGTGGGCTGTTGGGGAGAAACTTGATGCATTGGCCAGGAAAAAGATAATACATTTTGGGGAATGATATCAAATAAACAATTTTTATTTATTGCATACAATTCATAATCGCATACAATTTGCTCAATTGTTTTCCTTAAGCCAGGCATCAAATTCCCAACCCACAAGTTGTCATGTCCTGACATTCAGGACGCGACTTTTGTATTATAGCATAGTTTTTGCTAAAATGGTGCCAAAAAATAAATTTTATTTCATTTACTATTATAGTGTAGTGTCTTTGCGTAACGGACATATGTTTTTTCAAAAGAAACCATTTTATAATTTGAACAAATATTAAAAATATGTATAAGTATATCTTTTATTACTGTTTTTTGTTATATTTTCTGCCAAGATACCTGGCAAAGCTTCTGCAGAATTCTTCCTTCCGGGAACGGGAAATTGTAAGGGCAGTCCCGTCCGCCAGCTCCAGCACATTTCCCTCCGCTTTAATTACATGCTTCAGATTTACGATATAGCTGTTATGCGCATAGACAAAATCGTGTTCCTTCAGTTCCTCATATATTTCAGCCAGACGTGAATTGCAGTTCACCGGGTTCTCTTCCGGCTCCTGGTCCAGCCATATCTGGCAGCCCCTTTTCTTAAGCGAAATATAAAGAATCCTGTCAGTATCTATCTGCATCATTTTATTCTTATATACTGCCTTAAGATAAACCCTTTCCTGACGCCTCCGGGCCTCCCGAAGAATATCCTCCATATCCCCCCGGCCTTTGCCGGCCAGCTCCTGCTTCAGAAGATAACGATAGGGATAAACCCGGAACATATCCGGCGTGGGCATAATCACCCCTGTTACAAAAGCAAGCACCGCATTTTTGTTCTGCGCACGGAATTTTCCCGCCGTTTCCCGGCCATCCATTCCCTGCATCTGTATATCCAGAAAAAGAATATCATGCGTCGTGAAAATATCTTTCATCAGTTCTTCCCCTGACGTATACTCATAAATACGAACCGGTATCCCCATATCCTCCGCCGTCTTACGCAGCATCTGGCTCACCAGATACCGATCGGCCGCAGAGTCATCACAAACCGCCGCTTTCAGTTCCATTATTTCCACCATTTCCTTCTTATTTTACAGGTCTTACTTTTCTGAAAAATCATACGGGAAGGCATACGGTAACCGTGAACCTGTTCTCCCGCACTTCAAAATCAATCAGCCCCTTATTAGCCGCCACCAGCTCTTTAACATGCTTTATTCCAAAACCGTGACGCGTTTTGTTCTCTTTTCCCGTTCTGAAGCCGCCCCGATCATACACCGGCATCCGGACACAGCCGTTTTCCAGCCGGATCACCGCATAATTTCTGTCCGTATCCATGAACAAATGCAAAGCCACATATCTGTTTTCATCCCCGCACTTTTCCGCAGCCTCCAGCGAATTATCCAGGAGATTGCTCAAAATGCTGATACAGTCATAATCCCTGATTTCCCCGCAGTAAAATCCCGGCTCCGCCAGGATGTCCATCCGTATCGAAAGCTCATCCGCCCTGCGCTTTTTCTCATTTAAGATAAAATTCAGGATACCGTTGGAGGAATACCGGGTTTCCTCCGCCTTTGAAATATCCGCACAGATATCACGGACAATCTCCTGCATTTTTTCATTCCTGTTTTCACAGGCCAGATAATTCAGAGTATTCAGATAACGGTTAATATCATGCAGGATCTGCCTGTAATTCTGCGTAACCTGTTCCAGCTGCGTATAGTTTTCCGATTCCATCCTGACCCGCAGCTGCATCAGCCGCTGTTCCATTATCTGGGACTGCATCTGAACGTTCCGGTTGTAAATCTCCAGGATTACAATATTGAAAACAGCCACCAGCATACAGATGATAATGAGCATCAGCCTTTCCCCTGCCGAAATTTCCGCCGTTGAATAAATTGTCACCTGCCAGACTACCCGTATCAGCATAATAGACAGGACAGGGCACAGCAGAAACGGAAGGGGCACGGAGGCCTCCTTATTTTTCAGCTTTCCCTGCATCAGACGGATTACAAGGTAGACAAGCAGCAGGGAAAAAAGCTTGGCCACCATAAGCATCGCTATTTTTCCCGCAGTGATATCCAAAATCAGGAAAGCGCCCTCAGAGTTGCCGCCCAGGCTTACCACCACATCCTCGCAGAACAGAAGCAGGAGCGTTTCCAATATATTAAAATAAAAAAGCCTTCCCCGGTTTCCCTCAAACAGAATATATGCCGCCGCAGTATAAACTGTCAGTATACCGGCCAGGTTAAGCGGCGGACTGCCCACCAGGTTAATCAGCGACATCACCGCTACAATCCCGAACCGGGCCATATTCCTTGTCAGTACGGGCATGCTTCTATAGTCGAAGAAGTTACGCATGAACAGATTCCATATATAGCATTCCAGCAAATTCGTCATTAGTATGACGGCAAGCTCTTCAAGTCCCATGACTGATTTTCCCACCTGATATTATAATTGTATTTCTCTGCAAAATTTTCCCCTGGGAATGCATTTTTTTCCCTTTCCCTTGCCAAAGTCCACTGTATTATTCATAATACATAACATCAAACGTATTACTGAGGAGGATTTACATAATGAAAAAACAATGGACAGTAACCGCCGATGGTGTAAACCATACCATCGAATACAAGGGCCGCAATCTTCTCGTTGACGGACAAAAATATCCGTTGAAGTCTTCCAACTGGTTCATCCAGCTGATTGACTATGCAATTAATTTCGGAGATACCCAGTGCCGTCTTGTGGTTATGGGAAATAAAGTGGATCTGGCTGTAAACGGCCGTTTCCTGGGAAGCGGAGAACCTTATCAGCCTATCTCCAGCATTCCCGTATATGTATCCGTGCTTGCAGGCATCAGCTGTGTTCTCGGCTTCCTTATGAACAGCTGGCTTGGCCTCTGCCTGGGCATCCTGATCGGAGTTATGTACTTCAATATGGCCCTTAAGAAAAAGACCGGCGTTCTGATTGTCGCATTCATTGTTGCCACAATCCTTCAGATCGCACTGGGAATCGGCGTAGCCTTCCTTCTGTCCTGATAACATAAAACAGCTGCGGGGCGGTATTCTCATAAAGAGTACCGCCCTGTTTTAAATCACTTTAAACAGACAGGAGTAATTAAATGGATAATTACAATAATACCAACAATAATGATAACCAGGGATACCAGCAGAATCCTTACCAACAGAACCAACAGAATCCCTATCAGCAGAATGTATCCCCCCAGGGAACTCCTTACCCGGGCCAGAATTACGGCGGCCCGAATTATGGCGGCCAGCAGGTGCCCCCGCCCTATCAGGGAGCAAACTATGGCCAGCAGCCACAGGTCTATCCCCAGGGACCGGTAGTCATTAACCAGCTGGAGCATAAAAAGGATAATCTCGCGGTATGCTCTCTCGTATTCGGCATTATGGGCGCTGTTTTCTGCTGGCTTCTCGTTATCCCGATTGTCTGCACCATCGCGGGGCTGATTATGGGCATTATCAGCCTGGTGAAAACAGGCCAGCATTCCGGAGTTGCCCTTGCAGGCGTAATCGTTTCCGCAATCAGCCTGGTACTCAGCGTCATATTCACCCTGCTGTATATTCTTGTATTATAATACAAATATTTTGATTTGGCGAATACTAATTTCACAGTGGGATCAAAGAGCCGGCATGCTTAAAAGTGTTGTACTGCCAGACAGTAACCTCTTACCTGTCAGGCATCCCGGTAATAAATGACAGCCGGAAGCATCAGCTTCCGGCCAATTTTTATGTTTCGGAAAGTATTAGAGAAGCCTTAATGGCTTTCCCCTACCGGAAGCAATTCCAGTACGGTTTCATCAGCGCATAAATAACCAGCGGAACCACCACGGAATTGATGAGGGACAGAACAATGTCCCCGTCAAACAGCGTGACATTTGCCGCAAAAATAACCACCTCGGACAGGCAGATAATATAAAACCCCAGTCTGCGTTTATGAAACAGCAGAATGCTCACACCTGTTATCTGCAGCAGCTCCGGTATCATGCAGGCGGCCGCCGCCGAAAGTCCCAGCAGAAACAGCCTGCCATAGTATATAAAGGTGATTATATCCATGAAGAGTACAATCCAGAGCCATATTTTCAGGCCTTTTGGCATTCCGGCACACCTCCCGCCATTTCCCCAAGGAAATAAAAGCCCTTATATTCCTTCAGATATACAGAAACAATTTTCCCAATCAGGGAAGGGTCTCCGGGGAAATGAACCAGCGTATTGTTGGAAAGCCGGCCTGTTACCAGACTGGGATCCTGTTCGTTTACCTCTTCCACCAATGCCTCCAGCGTCAGGCCCGACAGGCGTTTCACCTGCTCTCTGGCTGTTTCCTGCACCGTGCGCAGCACTTTGTCAAAGCCTTCCTTCACAACCTCCTCAGATACCTGGTTTTCCATGGCCGCCGCGGGGGTTCCTGTCCTTTTGGAATAAATAAAGGTAAAGGCATTGTCAAACCGCACCTTTTTAATAACGTCTATAGTTTCCTCCACATCCTCCGGCGTTTCTCCGGGGAAGCCCACAATAATATCCGTCGTCAGGGCGATATCAGGTATGGCGGCGCGTATTTTTTCCACCAGGGCCAGATACTGTTCCTTCGTATAGCGCCTGTTCATGGCCTGCAGGATTCGGGTGGAGCCGGACTGCAGAGGCAGGTGCAGATGACGGCATATCTTTTTGGAAGAAGCCATCACCTCTATCAGTTCATCAGATAAATCCTTGGGATGGGAGGTCATGAAGCGGATACGCTCTATTCCTTCAATTTTTTCCACCTCCCGCAGAAGTCCGGCAAAGCTCATTGGCTCCTCCAGATTCTTTCCGTAGGAATTCACATTCTGGCCCAGCAGCATGATTTCCACCACGCCGTCCGCCGCCAGGGCTTCTATTTCCCGGATAATATCTTTAGGGCTGCGGCTTCTTTCACGTCCCCTTACATAGGGAACGATACAGTAGCTGCAGAAATTATTACAGCCAAACATGATGTTGATCCCGGATTTGAAAGGATATTTTCTTTCTACCGGAAGATCCTCCACGATTTTATCCGTCCCCTCCCAGATATCGACGATCATGGCCTTCTGTTCAAATACGGAAGCCAGAAGCTCCGCGAATTTGTAAATATTATGGGTGCCGAATACCAGATCCACAAAACGGTAGCTTTTCCTGATTTTCTCAATGGTTCCCGGCTCCTGCATCATGCAGCCGCACAGAGCTACCTTCATATGGGGATTTTTCTTTTTCAGACTGTTTAAATGACCCAGCCTGCCGTATACCCGCTGGTCCGCATTATCGCGCACCGTACAGGTATTGTATATGTCAAAATCAGCCTCCTCGCTGTCCGTAAGCACATAACCCGCCTGCTCCAGAATACCGGAAAGCTTCTCCGAATCCCGGGCATTCATCTGGCAGCCAAAGGTAGTGACACAGGCCGTCAGCTTCCTGCCCAGCTTCTTTTCCTCCGCTTCCACATAGCTGCGGCATTTTTTCAGGTAATAATACTGTCTGGCGGGTTCCTCTGAAGGAGGCTGTCCGTTTAAGTCAATATCTTCCAGTAAAGCGTTTATTTCTTCGATTTTCATCCTTGCTCCTCTTTAACAGCCGGCATACAGGGAAATAATGTTGAGGATAATCTCCACACATTTTTCCATGGATTCGATGCACACATATTCAAATCTGCCGTGGTAATTCATGCCCCCTGTGCACAGATTCGGGCAGGGAAGCCCCATAAAGGAAAGCCTCGCGCCGTCCGTACCGCCGCGGATGGGAGAAATTACAGGAGTCACCTCCGCCATTTCCATCGCCTTCACAGCCGTATCAATGAGATGGGCATTTTCCGGGTATATCTTTTCTTTCATATTATAGTAGCTGTCCGTCATTTCCACTGTCAGGACTTCCCTGCCGTACTTTAAGTTCATCAAAGCCGCAGCATCTTTAAAATACGCCTTCTTCTGCTCAAATTTTTCCCGGGAATGATCGCGGATGATGTAATCCGCCACCGCGCTTTCCACAACGCCGCTGAATTTCTCCAGATGATAAAAGCCCTCATATCCTTCCGTGGAAGCGGGATTCTCATGCACAGGAAGAAGGTTCTGGAATTCCTGGGCCAGGAGAATGGCGTTGAGCATCTTATTCTTGGCGCTGCCCGGATGTACGCTGTAGCCGTGTACGTGAAGCCTGGCGCTTGCGGCATTGAAATTCTCATATTCCAGTTCGCCCAGTGCACCGCCGTCCACTGTATAGGCGAAATCCGCGCCGAAGCCCGGCACATCAAAATAATCCACGCCGCTTCCCACTTCTTCATCCGGCGTAAAAGCGATGCGGATGGTGCCGTGTTCTATTTCAGGAGACTTAAGCAGAGTTTCGGCCATGGTCATGATTTCCGCGACTCCCGCCTTGTCATCCGCGCCCAGCAGTGAGGTTCCGTCCGTTACGATTAAGCTCTTCCCCACATAGTCCTGAAGCTCAGGGTTTTCCTTTACAGGGAGGATAATTCCCTTTTCCTGATTCAACAGGATATCCCTGCCATCGTAGTTCTCTACAATTCTTGGCTTTACATCCTTTCCGCTTACCGCCGGAGAGGTATCCATATGGGCAATAAAGCCGATTACAGGCACTTTTTTCTCTTTGTCCTTCAGCGTGGAGGGGATGGTCGCATATACATAGCCGTATTTTTCATCCATTTTTACATCTGTGGCGCCCATTTCAGTAAGCTCCTTCACCAGGAGGCGCGCCAGATCCTTCTGCTTTTCCGTGCTTGGGAAGGTGGTGCTTTCTTCGTCTGACTGGGTATCGATTTTTACATAGGTTAAAAATTTATCTACAACCTTGCTCATATAATTTCTCCTTTGTTATCTGATCTGTCCGTTTCCGCGGATGACGTATTTATAGGTAGTCAGTTCCTTTAGGCCCATAGGGCCTCTTGCATGCAGCTTCTGGGTGCTGATTCCGATTTCCGCGCCAAAGCCGAATTCAAAGCCGTCCGTAAACCGGGTGGATGCATTGGCGTAAACGCAGGCGGAATCCACTTCATTCAGAAACCGTTGTGCATTGTCGGCATTCTCCGTGATAATGGAATCGGAATGTCCCGTATTGTAACGGTTGATATGGGCAATGGCCTCGTCCAGGCTGTCCACTGTTTTCACAGAAAGAATATAGTCCAGGTATTCCTTTCCGTAGTCCTCTTCGTCAGCCGCAGACGCGTCGGGGATACTGCGCAGTGTCCTTTCGTCCCCCCGGATTTCCACGGATGCGCTTCTGAGGGCTTCCGCCAGGGCCGGCAGGACCTTCTCCCGGATATTTTCGTGAATCACCAGGGACTCACAGGCATTGCAGACACCGATACGCTGTGTCTTGGCATTTATGATGATAGGGATTGCTTTTTGGATATCGGCATATTCATCCACGTAGATATGGCAGTTGCCTGTGCCGGTTTCAATCACGGGTATCGTGCTGTTTTCCACCACCGCCCGGATCAGTCCCGCGCCGCCTCTGGGAATGAGTACATCCACATAGCCGTTCAGCTTCATGAACCGCTCCGTTGTTTCCCTGTCCGTATCGGTAATCAGCTGGATGGCATCGGCGCAGGCGCCGCATTCTGCAAGAGAAGCGCGGATGCTTTCCGCAATGGCGGTGTTGGAATCAATGGCATCCTTCCCGCCCTTGAGGATACAGGCATTCCCCGCCTTAAAGCAAAGGCCGAAGGCATCCGCCGTCACATTGGGACGGGATTCATAAATGATTCCAATGACTCCCAGCGGCACCCGGCGTTTCTCGATTTCCAGACCGTTGGGACGGGTAAACCGATCCAGTACCTCTCCCAGCGGATCTGGGAGCCCGGCTATCTGGCGCAGCCCTTCCGCCATGGCTTCCACCCTGGCTTCTGTCAGCCGCAGGCGATCCACCATGCCCGGATGCATTCCGTTCTCCTGTGCCCGGCTCACATCCCGCCCGTTGGCTTCCAGAATTCTTCCGCAGTTTCCTGTAAGGGCGTCCGCCACTGCCAGCAAGGCCGCATTTTTCGCAGACGCGCTCATTTTCTGCACTTCATATTTCGCAGCTGCCGCCGCTTTTCCCATTTCCGTCAGATTCATAACCATACCTCCTGAACACCGCAGGCAGGCCTGCGGTACCGCATAAATCAGCATGCCGCTGCGGCACGCCCTCCCTGTGTCATCTATTGGCCTATTCCTCTTCTTTATCCGGCATGACTGTATCCGGCCAGTTTTTTTATATCCAGTCCGTTTTTTCTATATCCGGCCCGTCTTTTCCTATATCCAGCCCGATTCCGTCACGATCCGTTCCGGCCTTATATCTGTTTCCTCCTCGGGCAGCTCTTCCAGCAGCTGGCAGTCAAAACAGAGCGCAATTCTTGCCGCGCCCTGCGCCCTCCGGCAGAACCGGTCATAAAAACCGCCTCCATATCCGAGCCGCCGCCTTTGCCTGTCAAAAGCAGTGCCGGGCATGAGGATCAAATCCCGGGAATTTTTTCCCGTCTCATAATGCCTTCCCTGCAATACCACAGGCTCCGGGATTCCCTGAAAGCCGTCCTGAAGCTCCTCCGGATCCATAATCTGGTAAAAAGACATTGTTCTGGCTCCCGCCTGGCCTTCAATTTTCGGGCAGAAAACCTGTTTGCCCTCCCGCAGCGCGCCTTCTATCAAATCATAGGTAGGCACCTCATCCCGGTAAGAAGCATAAACCAGAATTTTTTCCGCCAGTTGGTATTCCTCACTGTCCCTGAGGAAGTCTGTGATCCGTCTGCCGGCGGCCTCACGCTCTTTGGCGCTCATCAGGGCACGCCTGGCAAGCGCTTCCTTCCGGCATTCTTTTTTACTCCGCATGTTCTTTTCCCAGATTGATGACGGAGCCATCCTCATTCTGGATATTGATATTATTCAGCTGGGAACGCAGGTTCGCCTTCACACTGTTGATATATTCCTTACGCAGCCGCGCCTGTTCATCCTTTTCCTCAGCGCTCAGTCCCTCTGCCTGGGATTTATGATACAGCTCGTTGATTCGTTTTATTTTCTCATCCATGGTAAGCGGTTCGCTCATTTCTGCCGTTCTCCTTTCCGTATAGCCTGTTTTGGCCGATACATTTCGTACAGTCAGCGCAGTAAATGCGCAGACCCTGTCCGAACTGCCACAGTCCCTATTTTTTCAGCCTGCTTACAAATCCGGGGAGGTCAAAATCCTCGTCCTTATTTGCCACAAACAAAGTTCCGTAATTCCTGCCGTCCATGAGACGGTGTATGATTCGGATATCCTTGCTGTTCGCGATCAGCATATCCGCCCCTGCCTTGGTAGCGATTTTGGCGGCGGTTAGCTTGGTATTCATGCCGCCGGTGCCCACGCTGCTTCCCGTGCTTCCCTTCCCCATATCCATATAGGCATCGCTCAGCTCCTCCACGATCTCCACGAATTCGGCATCCGGGTTTTTCCTGGGATCATCCGTATACAGCCCGTCTATATCGGAAAGGAGAATCAACAGATCCGCATCAATCAGGGCAGCCACAATGGCGGAAAGTGTATCGTTATCCATTTCCAGCTCATAGGTGGCAACCGTATCATTTTCATTTACCACCGGGATAACACCCATTTGCAGCAGCTGGGAAAAGGTATTGTGGGCATTGTAACGGTTCAGGTCGTCCACTATCGTATTTTTAGTCATCAGAATCTGGGCGGTTACCTGGTTATATTCGGAAAAAATACGCTCATAGGTCATCATCAGCCTCGACTGGCCGATAGCGGCACAGGCCTGCTTGATGGCAATCCGGTTGTGCTCGTTGATGTCCTCCTCCCTCAGATGCATTACCTTTTTCCCCTGGGCAATGGCCCCGGAGGTAACAAGAACCACATCCTTGCCCTGGTTTTTCAGATTGCAAAGCTCCCTTACAAGAACCTCCAGCTTAATATAGTCCAGATCTCCTGTCTCAGGATGCTGAAGGGACGAAGAGCCTATTTTCACAACAATTCTTTTTTTATCCTTAAGCCTTTCACGATACTGCTCCATCATTTTATCCTCCGTACATATGCTCTAAAAAGCATTTTATATAATTTCATAGCATTTCGCAATAGCTTCTGCGATCTTCATGCCGTCCATAGCGGCGGAAGTAATGCCTCCCGCATATCCCGCGCCCTCTCCGCAGGGATAAAGCCCCCTGACCTGCGACTGAAAATCAGCCTCCCTGTGAATACGCACAGGCGACGAGGTTCTGCTTTCCACGCCGGAAAGGCAGACCGCATCATCCGCAAAGCCGGGAATGATCCTGTCAAAGGCTTCCATTCCCTCCAGAAAAGCTTTCCTGATGGAGGGTGAAAACAGAGGTTTTAAATCGGCAAAAGTATATTCCCCTTTGATGCAGGGCATAAAATCCGCCGCCACATGTTTTTCCCGCTTCGCTTTCCCGCTCCTGTCCGCAAAATCCCGATAACGCTGTACCGGGATTTTCCCGCCGCCCAGCTCCCATGCTTTTTCTTCCAGCCGGCGCTGGAAGGCGATGCCCGCAAGAGGCCCTTCGGCTCCGAAATCCTCCGGTGTTACAGAAACAATGATCGCGGAATTCGCATTTCTGCCATCCCTGCTGCTGTAGCTCATGCCGTTTACCGCCAGCCGCTTCTCCTCGCTTGCGGCATTGACCACGTAGCCGCCCGGACACATACAGAAGGAATAGGCTCCCCTGTTTTCGGACGTCCGGGCCGTCAGCTTATAGGAGGCCGGAGGAAGGTGCTCCGGCCATTCACAGGCATACTGGGACAGATTGATAAGCGACTGGGGATGCTCCACCCGGAGTCCCACGGCAAATGCCTTGGCCTCCATGGGTATCTTTTTCTGCTCCAGCATTTCAAAGGTATCCCTGGCGCTGTGGCCGATGGCCAGCACTACCTGCTCCGCCGGGAAAACCTGTCCTCCGGCACATTTTACGCCGGTGACCCTGCCCTTATCCAAAAGCAGCTCGGTCACTTTGGTGTTAAAATGGACATCACCGCCCCAGGAAAGGATCTGCTCCCGCATATTCCTGACCACCTGGGACAGAATATCCGTGCCGATATGCGGTTTATTTTCATACAAAATACCGGAAGGCGCGCCATGCTCCACAAAAATCCGCAGGACCTCGCCGCTTCTGCCCTCTTTATCCTTAACAAGCGTATTCAGCTTGCCGTCGGAAAAGGTTCCCGCACCGCCTTCACCGAACTGCACATTGGAATCCGGCCTGCATGGACCGCCTGCCCAGAATGCTTCCACATCCCTGGAACGGGTCTGCACGTCGCTGCCCCGTTCTAAAAGGATAGGGCGGTATCCCGCCCTGGCAAGCATATAGCCGCAGAAAAGCCCCGCCGGCCCCATACCGATAATAAGCGGCCGGTGCTGCATTTTTTCAGTTCCCGGCCCGGGAAAATGGTAAGCCACAGGGGTAAACCGGGTTACATCAGCATTCCGGCATTTCCTGATAACCTTATCCTCATCCCCGCTTTTCAGAGTGATATCCACCACGTAGGAATACCATATTTCCGGTTTTTTCCTGGCATCTATGGATTGCTTCGCCACGCTGCAGGAGGCAATCTGTCCCGCAGGGATGCGCAGTATCCTGGCGGCCTTTTCTTCCACGGCCTCCGGGGCGTGTCCCGGCTTTAACTTCATCTGTTGTATTCGAATCATTCCGTTTTTCCCTTTGCTGCAACAGCTTTTTTAATCTGTTACTCTCTTTTTCCTTTTTTCCGTTGGCCGGCTGGTTTCCCCAATGACAGAACCGCATCTTTCCCCGCTATGTAACCTGTGGTCCATGCCCACTGAAGATTGTAGCCGCCGCACCTTCCGTCCGCATCCAAAAGCTCTCCCGCCAGATAAAGGCCGGGACATATGCGTGATTCCAGATGCCCGTCCACCTCCGTCAGAGGTACGCCGCCCGCACATACCTGGGCATTGGCAAAAGGATTCGTATCCGTCACCTGCACTTCAAAGCTTCTAAGCAGCGCAAAAACCTTCCTTATGGCAGGAAGATTTTTGCGTTCCGCCCTGTCTCCCATAGAAAGCCCGCAAAGCTTTACCGCCGTCTGGATAATCTTCTTATTCACCAGGCCGCCAAACAGCACCTCCATACTCCTTTGACGGCAGGACGTGCATTTTTCTTCCACCAGCTCCTGCCACAGGGCCTCATTATCCCGGAACCCCGGCAGGAAATCGATGGACGCCTTCACCTGCCTTCCGGCATCCAGCGCGGCAGCGGCAAAACGGCTGAGCTGAAAAACCGGAATCCCCGAAATCCCATAGTCCGTCAGCTGCAGCTCTCCCTGCTCCTCATAGCTTTCATTTGTTCCCCGCCCGCTGATCAGGAGCTGTATCCTTGCATCACACCGTACCCCTGCCAGTCCCTTCCAGAAGCTTCCCGCACAACGAAGCTGCACAAGCGCAGGCAGCGGCTTAAGGATCGTATGTCCTAAGGCCTTCGCCAGGGCATACCCGCCAAAATCCGCATTTTTTTCACCGGCTATGCTTCCGCAGGCAAGAATCAGCTTCCCAAACAGCCAGTCTTCCCCACCGGCGCGCACCAGGAATTCCGTATCCCGCCCCTTTTGGGAAACGGTTATTTTCTCCACCGCACAATCCGTAACCACCTCAGTTTCCTGCTCCTCCAGGGTAAAACGCAGTGTATCCAGCACGGTGGCCGCCTGCTGGGAAAGGGGATATACATAACCGTTTCTGTCCATGACCAGCATCCCCATACGCCGGAACTGCTTCAGCGTATCCTGTACCCCAAACTGCGCAAACAGCCCGGAAAGCGCCTCCGGATTTTGGCTGCGGTAATATTGCTGCGGATTTTCTACAGAAAAAGACAGGTTGGTTAAATTACATTTCCCGTTGCCTGTCGCCAGCAGTTTCTTACCCACCCTGTCTTTTTTTTCCAATACTGTGATTTTACAGCTGCCAGAGCTGTCAGCCTGCGCCGCAGATATGGCCGCCATCAGGCCGGAGGCCCCGCCTCCGATAATTCCAATCTCTCTTCTCCTCATACAACCGGTTCCTATCCTGTACAAGCGCATATGTCCCGCGCGCTCTTTCCCGTAACATTTCAGACGGCTCCAGGTGTCGCTTCCTGTCCTCATTTCAGCCGTCCGAACTGTTATCCATTATAATACTAACTGGAGTAAGACTCAAGGAAATTATAAAGCTCCGCCTCGCTTCCCACATATTTGAAACGGAGAATTTCCCCCGCCAGCTCTGCGGAAAGGCTCTGCAGCGGAATCCCTGTGGACATATATTTCGTCTTTTTATCAGATTCATATACTACCACATAATTATTTTCCACGGCAAGATAGAACTCTGTACATTTCTTTTTACTTTCGTAATTTTTCTGGATTACCACCTCATCGGCTGAGAACCGCTGCACATCCAGGGAAAGAAAGCCTTTATTGAGATCATTTAAAGACGGCGCCGTCTCGTAGCTGTCCATTGCTGACAGAAACGCCTCCCTATCCATGCCGATATACTGTTCCGGAATCGGAAGTTCCTCCTCCGTCCGGCTGGAATCCGCCAAATCCAGGCTCTTTACCACAAAACGTGTATCACAGGTAATGATTAAGCCGCCAAGCTCCGCCGCTTCCAGACTTCCCTGCTCCTGCGCCGCTGTTTCCTCCTGTATAATCTGAGGCTGTTCCCGGCTGGGGTAAAAGAAATCCTGCAGCTTTATGGATGCCAGAAAACCCGCGGCCAGCATGAGCAGCGGATAAATTAAAAATATGCTGATTTTCTTCCACAAACGCATAAGAACCTCCTGCTCTTATATCCCTTTTGTATCAAGTATCAGCATTTTTTTAATTATTTATACAAAAGACAGCCGCAAACAGCGGCTGTCCCTCAAATTTCCCGTCCATTCCGGCTACATCAGCCGGAAAGCTTTTCCCAAAAAGATAATAATTTCGCCTCCGGGAATTTCCTTTAATCCCCTCTCCGATATTCCATGGAGCGCTAAAATCAAAGCAATATAAATAAGTGTTCCCACAAGGAAGCAAATCCATGACATAACGCCGCTGGATATTTTTTCCGTAAGCAGTCTGTTAATCAGGAAAATAACCACTCCGGATACTCCGGCGGAAATGACAGGGATTCCGATCATACGCCCCCAGTCAATACGCAGAGCCAGCCTTCTCTGTATCGAAACGAGATTGAGGATAAACAGCAGTGCAAAAAGTACTATCACAGCCACCACCACACCCGTTATATCCATTTTCACCTTGCCAATAAGCACATAAAGGGTAATTACATGGACGCAGAAAGAAATAAAAGAATTTATCAGCACATTCCGTTCCCTTTCCAGTCCCTGAAGCACACCGGAAAGAGCCATGGACAGCGCCTGGAAGACTATGGCAATGCTTCCGATCCGAAGAAGCTTTGCCGCCAGCTCCATTTCCCCTACCTTAAACAGGGCGGGAATTAACGTATCCGCCATTACGGCAAAAAACACGGCGGCAGGAAGCG
>OJJF01000397.1_pt1 | contig 17801 bp, 26 predicted proteins | sample 1596121 | NCBI WGS metagenome assembly OJJF01 (sample SAMEA4350135, study PRJEB24818) | metagenome | biome: human; feature: gut; material: faeces | place: Denmark | collected 2013-09 | reverse complement strand
GTCTTTGGCGATGCATTAGCACGGGTTTTATAGGCCAGATATCTGGTGGGCAGTACCACCACCGACTGATCGGCCCGATAAAGGATCTGAAAAAATAAAAGGGAGACCTTTTTCTGCCTGCTTACCATGTATGGGTTCATATTCTATCATCTCCCTTTTCCACTGATTTCAAAAAAATCAACGTATTTTTCCACATTTCCACAATATTTCATCCACTTTTATTAAAATGACAGAATTTTCACATAAATACAAGGTATTTTACTCCATCTCATACTTTTCAAAAAGGCCGGTGCATATGAAAAAGCCGCATCTAAAAAATGCCGCTTCCGGAAAGCCCTCACAGGCAGAGACAATTCTTTTTGTCCATGTCATGCGGGCAGTTATCTGAACCTGCATTTTGAAGGCTGATCGTGAGCGCCTTATCCACCTGTTCCATAACCCGCTCATCCGCATAGCCTATGTAATCTTTCAGTCTGATCTGATCGACGGTTCGGATCTGTTCCAGCAAAATGATTGAATTTCGTTTCAGCCCGCTCGTCCCTCTCGGAAGATACACATGAGTAGGCAGAGGATGCTTTCTCATCCTGGCTGTAATGGCAGCCACGATGGTCGCCGGGCTGTGGCGGTTTCCCACATCGTTCTGGATGACCAGGACAGGCCGGATCCCTCCCTGCTCGCTTCCAACCACCGGATTCAGGCCGGCATAGTAAATATCCCCCCGCTGTATTTCTCTTTTGTACTTCATAGGTCATCCCCTCTTAAAATGGCGGCAGCCGTAAAGACTGCCGCCGATATTTTATGAAAATAGCTTGTTTGTTTTTTCGTATTGCTTCTGTTCGGCACTCCTCCCCGAAGCTGGCAGTCGGTTACAACCGGATCCGGCAGATCCGTCATGGGTCCCACCCCGGCCAGGATCTCTGGCCGCCGCACTCATTGCGATGTCTGTGACTGTACGGAAGTATCATGATAGGCTGCATGGGTCATTGCGGTATTCTTTTGCCATAAAGAATTTTGGAGACGGACATTTCCGCTCTCACCATAGATCCTGCATTTTTCACAGTTTTCTGAAGGTGGTCGTCGCGTATCCTCTCCCGCCGCTTTCGCTCTCACGCCATACAGCTAACGTATCGTAACCGCTGGGTATGCAGTTGTAAGGTTCAGCCGGAAGGATATACCTCCCTATAAATTACATCAGTCATTTCCCGTTTTAACCACCTTCGCATCCAGTACTTTTTGCAGATTCCGCAAAATCCGCTTTTTTCTTTTATGAACCACATTCTGATATACATGCAGTTCCCTTGCCAGGTCCTGTTCTGTACGCCCACGGAAAAAAATCTGTATAATCAGATATAAATCGGCCTCCGACAGATGATTCAGCGCTTCGTACAGACTTTCTCTCTGGCTTTTTCGATATAGTCGTTTTCGATATCGATCCTCTCGTCCCGAAAATCAAATCCCTCTTCCAGATAGAATTCCATGGATACTTCCAATGGCGGCAGGGTTACTTCCTTCCCCGTCCTTCTGCTCACATAGGTTCTTGGAACCTTGATATCGTATTCCATATGCTGCATTTTCCGCTGGCTCTTTTTCAGACAGGTGATGATTTCCTGGCTTGCTTCAGGATACATTTTTTCAAAATACGGGGGCTTTCCTCTTTTCTCCATTGATATTCCTCCTTTGTGTAATGAACCGGGTTCCACAAAGGAAGGCGGTGCACGAAGGGGGAGGAATATCTCATACCCAAATGAAAAAAGGGAGGAAGCGATACCCCTGAAAAAAGGATCAGGTGGCGTTACCGCCAGCCGCTTTTTTGCAGTTTCTTCCCGTTCTTTTCAGCCATTCTGTTATCCCCAATTTTGTTCTGCTTCCAGCTGGAAGAAACGTACCTGATATAACCCAATTCCAGCCAAAAGCAAAAATATTCCGACGGCCAGCAGAATGGCGATAATGATTCCCGCTGTCAAAAGTATCACAATCCTCTTCCCCCTTTCCATTTCGGTATGTAGGGCCGTCGGAATCTTATGAAAGGACAGGCTCCCTATAGGAAATTTTTCCCTTCACCTATACCATCCCCGAATGCAGCTTTTAACCACCAGCAGGTTCTGCGAAAGGAATCCGCGCTGCAAGCAACGGGGTATCCGCTCCTGTTTTTTCGAACGCTGCAAGCAACGGAATACCCGATCCATGAACGAAGAAAATGGGATATGTGTCTGTAAGGATACATCCCTGTCCCGGAAGGCTTACAAAGATACGTTACACTCCCAAGTCGGCAGATGATTTTCCCTCTGCCTGAGTCCCGGAATCAGGCACGATCCGCAGAGCAGAAACAGGAAAGGGAAAACTGGATCTGGAAGCCTTCTGATGAGAATTATAGGCGATGCGGACACCGGCCGCCTGTAGGGTTATGTGGGTATTCGAATGAGTTGATTGGGAATATCTTTGATCTGCATAAACTGACGGGAAAAGAAAAAGAAGCAGAGAGAAATCAGATGCTCACCCAGAGAAATCCCGGCGTGTAACAGCCGTATTTTCCAGTGCATCCGGAACGAGTGGATGATATAGGCAGCATTATTTTCATCGATACAGAGATTTCGCTGAAGAATGTCAGCATGAGACATGTGCTTTTCTGAAGCCGCAATCAGGTCTTTTTGATCCTGCAGGGGGATCTGTGAAAAGGGCACCATTTCAGAAAGAAGAACAGCGTGTGTCCTCCCGCAGGATTTACAGATCAGCCGAAGGATACGGAGTCGGATCACGCATGATTTCATTTTAATTCTTCTTGTATAATATGCCTGTCGGATCAAGCATCCGACCTGTCCGCAGCAGCATCGAAGCCTGTCCAGTGGAATTGCATTTACCGTATCGTCATAGTAGGCCTGGCTTAAGGAATCACAAGACGGGATCTGTATTGTAATCATCCATTTCACCCACTTTCACACAGCATAAAACTGCTGCAGGCTAATTTGAAGCTGCTATGTCAATCCTCAAAAGGAATCTTTCCCCAAGTGTTTCAAAGCCTCAAATCATCGTCTCTATAGCAGGCGTAAGGATGATATGGCTGTCCTAAAGATAATTTATAAATTTATCCATATACTTATTATTCCCCTAACGGTCATGGAGGTTGCTGAAAATCTACAAAAATGATGTCATAAATTTTTCCACAATATTGGAAAGGTGTTAGTCCATAAATGGGTCGGCACTCAAAAAAATCCGTTTACAGACTGCGTAAATACCAGGAACTTCAGTTACGGATTATGGCCACCAACCCTCTTTCGGACTAACACCATTGGAAAATAGCAGCGAATCCCCGTATCTATAGCAATCCAATAAATTATCGCACATATCCACACACAAAACCATCCAATACAATCCGATATGTGAATGGCAGAAAACGCTTTCTCGACAGCTTCGGGTAATAGAGTTGCGGCACGTACTTTTTGCTTTCTCATATTGGCTTTGATTTTTGACCACATATTTTCAATCGGATTATAGTCCAGCTATATGGCGGAAGATATAAATATTGTATATGCTTCTCGTCTGAAAGATTCTTTACCACATTTGCATGATGGGAACGTATATTGTCCATCACAACGATGTCATCAGGGCCTAATGTTGGAAGCAAATCCGATTTCAGATAACTTTCAAATTGTTCGGCTGTGGTGCCTCCCTGATATGTGGGGCAAATACAGGAACCATTCAGATATATAGAGCACAGGATCGTTGTCGTGGCTGGAGTATTTAACGGCATACTGTCAACCGCCCGCTGATTCTTTTTCACCCGTGCATAACGTCTGGTCATATCCGTATTAATTCCGCTTTCATCGAGAAACACAAGGTGTTTTACGTCGTTCTCCAGAATACGTTGCTCCCGGTTTTTTCGCTTCGATTGAATATCGGTGACGCTCCTGTTCCGAAGCATGAAGGAATTTCTTCTTATAGACATATCCCAGTTTTAAAACAGCCTGCCAGACGGCTTCATCACCGACCTTCAGAAGTAGGGTATCCATGATTTCATTGATTATGATATCCACCTGATGGCTGATATTTCCACGCTGGAGGAAGGAATTATGGCCAGCGAAAACGGCGCCGACCTAGTCAGTACGACCATGAGCGGCTATACGCCCTACTCTCCCCAGAGCGATAAGCCTGATGTGTTTCTGGCTACTTCGCTGACAAAAGCGGTCCAGGTTCCTGTCATCGCAGAAGGGAAAATCCATACGCCACAGCAGGCTGTTCAGATGTTTTCCACCGGCGTTCACGCCATCGTAATCGGAGGCGCCATTACAAGGCCGCTCGAAATTGCACGGCGTTTCTTTGACGCTGTTTCCGCCTCCCAGCCGTCTGCGTGACGGAATATGACGGATTGAACAAACAAAGTTTTCCAGCAGACAGACTCCTTCTGTCTGCTGGAAAATACACCCAAACAGGGAGAAAACAGATCTATGAAAGCGCTTGTATTTGATATCGGCGGAACATTTCTGAAATATGCCTCCTGTAGCTGCGGTCTTCTGTCCAACGTACAGCGCATACCCACAGAAGCGGATAAAGGGGGCAGTCATATCCTGGATACCCTGATAAGTCTCATCCATCAGGAGAAAAATTATGATGCCATCGGTATCAGCACTGCCGGACAGGTGGACTTTTCCAGAGGCTCCATTTTATTTGCAAATGAAAATATTCCCGAATATACCGGCATGAATCTCCGTCAGGAGCTGGAACGCCGTTTCCATGTCCCCGTCATTGTGGAAAACGATGTAAACTGCGCAGCCATTGGGGAAGCCGCCTATGGCGCAGGAAAAGGATACTCTTCCTTTCTCTGCCTGACGTTTGGGACCGGAGTCGGAGGAGCTATCATTGAAAATAACTGTCTGTATCGTGGAAGCACCTCCTCGGCTGGAGAATTCGGTGCAATAATCACGCATCCGGAAGCCTGGAAATCCGCTAACAGCTTTTTTGAAGGCTGTTATGAGCGATATGCTTCTACATCCGCCCTCATCCGGAAGGCTGCCGCATATGATCCGGAGCTGACTGATGGGCAGAAAATATTTTCACGTCTGAATGACAAGAATGTAAACGGCATTTTAGAAAACTGGATCGACGAAATCGTATTCGGCCTGATTACTCTAGTACAATAGGAAATAAATAGATGGCTATATTTTTTGTTTGTGCTATACTGTAGTCATAAAGAAGAAATGAGGTATCAGTATGGCACATGCAAAGAGAATAACGCTCACAAATGAGGATTTAGAATATCTGCAGTCTCTTATCCGTCAGCGCACAATCCAGGCACAGGTTGTTGATCGCGCAAAAATGCTTATTTATAAATCTCAGGGTGCATCAAACAGTGATATTGCTGAACGTTTGGATGTTAACATCAATACAGTGAAACTTTGCCTTTCCAAATTTAAAGAAGGCGGTGTGTAGCGCGCACTATTTGATGATCCGCGTAAAGGTCGTCCTGTTGAAATCACAAATGATGCGATTGCCTGGATGATCAGTATAGCCTGCCAGCGCCCTTGTGATCTTGGATATTCGCAGGAATTGTGGACTTTAAAAAATCTTCATCAGCATATTCAGAGCCATGCAACGGAAGCCGGATATCCACGGCTGGCAACGATTACAAGACCCATGGTGCAAAAAATATTGAAGAGATCCGAGATCAAACCTTTCAGGATCAAGTATTACTGCGAGAAGAGAGATCCTGATTTCGAGTCGAAAATGCACGATGTTCTGGTCGTATACAAACAGGTCGAAATGCAATTCGATGAAAACGGGAATATCATAATCCCAATAGAAGGGCCTATGATCCATACTGTATCCTGTGACGAAAAGCCAGGGATACAGGCAATTGCAACAACAGGTGATGATCTCAGACCAACTCCTGAAAATGGCTGTGTATATCGGGACTATGAGTATAAACGTCTTGGGACATTATCTCTCATTGCGGGAATTGACCTTCTTACCGGGATAGCTGTACCAGTAGTAAGTGAAACGCATAAAAGCATCGACTTTATTACGCTGCTTGAAAAACTTGACAATATGTATCCCGAGGGGGAGGTTGTCAGGATTATCTGTGATAATCATTCGGCTCACAAGTCAAAAGAAGTCCAGAATTATCTGGCAACAAAACCAGAAGGACGTTTTGTCTTTGTTTTTACGCCAAAGCATGCTTCCTGGCTGAATCTGATAGAAAGCTTTTTTAGTAAGATGACAAAACAGATGTTAAAAGGTATCCGGGTCAATTCCAAAGAGGAACTGTCAAAGCGTATATATCAATATTTTGATGAAGTTAATGCTGAACCCGTTGTGTTCCATTGGACATATAAGCTTGACGAAATATCCGAAGAAGAAGCAAAGTCCAAATATAGCTAATTATTTATTATTCGACATACTAGTATAACATTGTCCCCTTCCCTTTTCCTGTGATATAATGGCATAAAACATAAAGATATTCACCTCTACGAACCGGGCATCCGAACGCCTTCAGAGCCAGATGAAAACTCGTTTCCATCTGGTTTTGAAGACTTCTGGATATGTGATGACATCCGCGAAGTGAAGTGCCGTAGGCCCTGAGCCTGACCGGCGGCGTTTGGGTGCGCAGAAAGGCTATTCAATATGCACTATCTCGACTACAACGAAAAATCGATCACGGCACACCGGATTTTCCCATCGCGTTCTATCATGTAGACGAACACTATCCGCGCTATAACATGCCGTTTCACTGGCATAAGGAAATGGAGCTCATCCGTATTATGGAAGGCTCCATTTCCATTTATCTGGATTCGGCTTTTCTCACCGCCCGAGCCGGGGATCTGATCCTGATCGAAGAAGGGGGCATCCACGGCGGCACGCCGGAGCACTGCGTCTATGAATGTGCGGTCTTCAATTCCATCCTGCTTGCACATACAGACGCCTGTAAGCGCTATGTCCGTCTGATGACCCGTCATCAGATCTAGTTATATAATTATTTTCAGTCGGGCGATCCCCGTTTTGCCCCGCTTCTTGCCGCCGCAGAAAGGCTGTTCCCCGCCATCCGTTATCCAGCGAGCTTCTCACCCTCGGCGCTCTGTATGCGTTCTTCGGCCGCTTTTTCAAGGCCGCCCTGCACCGCACGCCAGTGGACTATCTGAACTATTACCGGATCGAGCAGGCCTGCCGCATCCTCACAGCAACAGTGCTTCCGGTGACGGAGACTGCCTACCGCTACGGCTTCAACGACAGCAGCTATTTCGTGAAAACCTTCCGGAAATATATGGGGACACGCCGCGGGACTATGCGCACAGAAGCTGAAATATCTGATTCCGGCTCAAAGCCAAAGCTAATGTACGGACACCGAGGCTGCTTTCCCTAAATCAGGAAATCTCCAAAGGTCAAAATCAGCGGCGTATCCTTAACAGGCAGTTCCCGGATGATATAGACTCCATCCCCTTTATCCTCAAGAAGATTTTCGGGTATCTCATAAATTGATCCCTCCATGACATCGATCAGCTTAATATCCTTGTATTCAGTATAAAATTCCACGGTGATCAAGGATTGATAGCTGGTGGTCATGATATTGCTCGGATACCAGTAGACGAAAGCCTTTCCGCTTTCCCGTTCAAAGGAGCCTGAAAGCATCTCATACCGATGGAGTTGATTCTCATATACTCTGTTTGAATATTCAGAATGCACAAATACCGGCTGCTTGCAACGGCTGAACCTTTCCGCAAATATAGAACAGATATTCTGAAGCACATAATAGGAGGGCTTCCGGTAGTACTCTCCTGTTGACCTGCCGTCTTCATCAAAATCCGCGCCCAATATCCCAAAATATCCATAATCAAGATAGGAGGCTTTGTTATTGACATCCCCTTTCAGTGCTTCGATCATATCCACGCAGGAAAAATAAGAGGTAAAATGCACATCCGTAAGCAGATCGGCAATGGTGTGACGCGCAAGCTGTTTGGCTTGAATCTCTTCCGTCCATGCCCCTGAACACAAAGCGCCATGTCCATTCCCCTTGGACTGCGAGCCGGACTCGCCCTGTATCAGTTCAATGTCGGGATTGTACATTTTGGCCAGCGCTCTGTAGCTCTCTACTTTTTCAAATACATTTCTCTCATCGTGCGTATATTCATGGAAAGAAATGAAATCCAGATATTCTCCCATTCCCGTTTTAAATGCCGTGTTCAGAAAACTCAGCGCACGCAGACACACAACGCCTCCTATGGTTTTGGCGTCCGGATTCTCTTCCTTGACCGCCCTAGCTGTCTCGAGCGTGAATTCTCCCAGCTCAGTTGCATTTACGCCATGCTTCCAGCACCACGTTCCATCCGGCTCATTCCACACTTCAAAATAATTTACTTTTCCCCTATACCGCCGGACAACTGCCTTCACATAACTGATCCAGGCCGTTTTCTCCTCTTCCGTAAAAATGGGCGGGCATCCAACCGCGCCAAATACCTGCTTTGCCGCCTCTGTATAAAGCGGATTCCCATAGCAAAGGCATATCCACGGCTCAATGCTCCGCCCAACAAAGTTATCAACGATTTCATCCAGCCACGCGAAATCGTATACGCCCTTTCCCTTTTCCGTCCTCGCCCATCCGGATTGCAGTCTCACCCTTTTGACACCGCACTCCGCCACCTTGTCATACGCCTTCCCGGGATCGAACACATCCCTGTCAAGCTTTTCAAATCCCAGACTGATTTTTGAGAATTGGATATCGCCTGATCTTTTGGGTTGAATCGTTCCGATCTTTTTCAGTTGCTCCATCTTTGACATCCTCCCTTTTTTGCAAATTTTTCTTTTTTGTTTATTCTTTTCTATTCCCCTTGTCATACTTCATATTATCATAGAGGATAAAAGTAAAGCTACAATTATCCTATGTTTTTTTTTAGAAATCCTATTTTTCAGAACTTCCGTCACTTTCAGCGGGAACAGACGGGAAGCCATTTGAGAAAGGAGTCCTTTGATGCCTACCAGCCTGCCAATGATATCATCTGCCGGATTATTCCATTCCAAAAACCAATTCTGTGATCCCAAACGCTATCCGGAGCATTCGATTACTAAAATACGTACAGTCATGCACTATGAGCTGGAGTTATTTACCGAGAATGGCGGTATTGCTCATCTGAACGGGAACAGCTATCCGATCAAAAAAGGTAGTTTTCTTATCGCGCAGCCGGGCGATAAGAGGCAAAGCACTCTTCATTTTTCCACCCTGTATCTTCACTTCTCGACCACGGACGATGCACTCCGGGAACTGATACATTCCATCTGCGGCTTTCATTCCAGCGCAGACTATGAAATTCTTGCAGATGCTTTCAAGGATATCAGCGATATGGCTCTTTGTTTTGAACCTGACAGTGATATTTCCGCCGCAGCGATGTTGATCCTCCTCCTTTGTGAGATCAGGAAAATCTGTTTCACCAATTCCGCTTCCGCAACAGAGCATTTGGGCTATTCGGTGAACAGCAGGGCTGTCGCTTACATGAAACAGCATTACAGCGAACCGCTGACGGTCAGACAGATTGCAGATTATTGCTGCATCAGTGTTCCTTATTTCTTTAAAATTTTTCGGGAGACCGAGCATGCCACTCCCAACCAGTATCTGCTGAAGATCAGGCTGGCGGCCGCGAAATCCCTGCTGATATCCACCTCCTTGTCTGTCTCCGAAATAGCGGAACAATGCGGTTTTCATTCCCATGCCTATTTCAGTGATTGCTTTAAACGGCATTTCGGGATTACCGCACGGGAATTTCGCAGCTCTTTTCGTTATCCGTAAGGAGGGCTGAAATATTATGGGATACTCTGTTTTTCCTGTAATCCCTTTACCTCTCTGCGCATGGTCTGTCTGGTCTGCGCTCCCTCCACGTCACGAAATGCCGCGACGTCTGCTTCGCAAGCTTTGCTGCGATTCCCGTGGCCTCTCCCATGTCCTGACAGGAAAACTGCGCGCGGATCGTTGACTGGGCATAAAAATCGTAGCCGCGCAGCGTCCGCATACGAGCAGATTATCCATTCCCCTAGTATAATTGTCATTAATTAACTCAACTTTTCAAGAGACAATGTTTCAACCTGTGCTTCTTCATTCGGATTGATTTCATCAAGTCGATATTTCCAGTGATAGACAACAGGGGTATCATTGATCTCTTCAAAATATTTATATATTCGCTCCACCAGAGACAAATTGTCAAGGACTTTTTAATCAAATTCACAAAAAATCTACAAAAAAGGTGCCAGAAGCGCTATATGGCTCCTGACACCTCGTTTGACAGATTACATTTTTCCGTTCAGCAGGTCTTTGCAGAGATACGCATAGTCTGGCAGCTGGTTGATATATGGTTCCCAGCGCCGCTTGATTTCCGCCAATTCCAGCGGATCGGCTTCTTCCAGTGCATGATCGTTGCCCGTCATATACAAAACATCCATAGCAACATCATCCAAACACTTGCAGCAGAGATCGGCGGCAGATTCTATCCTGATACCGGTATCCACATAGACTGGATTTACACCAATCGTCAGCCAGACATAGCCTACCTTGTCCGACCAAAGCAGTTCAAAATCAGGGCTTTGCCGCAGATGTTCCGCAAAGGCCTCCTTTACTCGCTCAATTTCATGTTTTTCTTTTTCTGTGTAAAGCATTTTCGTATCCTCCTTGACAAAAATTTTGGTGCGTACCATCATCAGTTTAGCACAAGGCGGCTTCGTTTATCAGTCTGTTACATCTGCTGAATTTCATTTTTGAGCATACGCTTGATTTTATCGCTCATGGTTTCTGTGCTGGTATTGCTGAAATGGACATGAACCTTGTAGGTTGTCTTTCCGATTTTCTTTATCATCGCCGGCGTGTTTTCCGGCGCTCTGGACGCAGTAGCGGCGTCTGACACCTGCATAGTACGGGGTTCTTTGTTCATGGCGCTCCTTTCTCCGAACGGGTCTGTGCCGCCCGGTAAAAAATCAATCGTGCTTACTGTTTACAATGTCTTTTGCTGCCTGTCGGGTAGCACCGGCATTTTCTTCCCGGAAATTCTTCCCGTCAAAGAGAATCGGCGCACACCGTTCCAGAATACGGTCATAGATACGGGCGTGAGCCAGATCAGGCGGGTTTTTCAACTCGGACAGTTTCAAGTTTGTTGTGATAATCATGGGTCTGCGGCTGCGATAGCGGCTGTCGATGACGAAAAACATCTGCTCCATAGCATATTCTGTACTGCGCTCTACACCCAGATCGTCAATGATAAGCAGGTCATATTCGTCAAAGCTGGCAATAAACTCTGACCTGTCCTCAGAGAACATCCCGGTCAGGCGGTTCAGAATGGTGGGGAAGTTCGTCATCAGCACCGGCACATCCTGGTCAAGTAGAGCGTTGGCAATACATCCGGCGAAAAAAGACTTGCCGGTTCCCACATCTCCAAACAGCAAAAGCCCGATATTGCTCTTATATGCCTCTTTCCAGTTCTCCACATAGGCGTGAGCCTTGTCCATCAATGGGTTTTGCCCGTTATCATTGAAAAATGTGTAGTCGTACAGATAACGGTCTTGCAAGCCCTGTGCCTTTCGGCGTTTGATACGCTCCATGCGGCGCTGCCGTTCTTCAGCAGCCTTGCGCTGCTCCTCAGCCTCCCGCTGGCACTGGCAGATGCAGCGCGGCATAAAGTAGCCGGATTTCCCAAAGCATGGCACAACGGTCTGCCTCTGGCCGCCGCATTTCTTACAGTGGATGAGACCGTCTGACGGGTCTATATACTCGTCCTCAGCCAATTCCACACCGGCAGCTGCCTTGTCGATGAACGCCCGGATTTCTGCGGTAATCTCAATCATACAGTTTCATCCTCCTTTACGCTGTAATCCCGGTTGCGTGAGGGTGTGACAGTTTTTTTAGCGTCCTCACCGGCCCAGCGCCGGATGGTCGCTGCATGGCTCTGATAACGCTTGCCGGTAGAAGCCATGTACTCGGACAGTTTTTCGATGTACTGTTCCCATACAGCAGGAAAACTGGCCTGCAAGTCAGCCAGTTCTTCATCCGTCAGGAAAATATTCTGGTAACGGCCATAGGTGTGGGAAGGGTGCCCCATTTCAGGGCGTACCTTCTCTATCTCTCTCTTTATCTCTATCTCTTTCTCTATCTCTATCTCTGGTGGACGAATGTCGGACAAATGTCCGCCACTTGTCCGAAGCGCAGAAAGAGCCTTATTTTGAAGCCTTGCAGCCCGCTTTCGCTCGGCCTCAGTAGAGGACTGGCCGATTAAAAGTTCGATGTTGCTCATGTAGAATGTGCCGCTGTCCAGCACTTCCACAAGACCCAGCTTCAAAAAGATCTGCAAGGCTCTCTCCACAGTGCCGATCTGCTGGCGGGTAATGGTGGCGATCATCTGCGCCGTGTAAGGGATGTCCTCGTCAAGCTGGAGCCGCCCGCCATGTTTCAGCGATTTCAGGTACAGCTTAAGCAGAATGTTGGAATACAGCACGCCGTCCTGCATACTTTCCAGCAGCACGATGGAATCATCGTCAAAATAGTTTTCTTTGAGTTTCAGGTAATAATATTTTCGATTGTCTGACATAGGGTTCCTCCTTAGGGGTTCTCTTGGGATTCTGTACGCATTTTAAGGCTATTTTAGGGGTCAGAGGATAAATCTATCAGCTTACCGTTGACACCCTCGAAAAAAGCCTTGATTTACAAGGGTTTTTCAGCCCCTAAAGCGTGACATTTCTCCCGTTGTTTCCGCTTGCGCTTTGCGGCGTTGATCCGCTTCATGCGTGCGGCACATTCCGGGCAGTATTTGGCCCTGTTAGAACCGGGGGTAAACAGCGCCCCGCATACGGCGCATTTCTTAGCGTTCAGCCGGTGGAACAGCGCCGTTTCCAGTTCCTTATCCTGCGGTAATACCGCCGCCCGAAACCACCTGCACAACAGGGAGTAGGAAATAGACTGGACACAGACACATTCCTCCCCATCGTCCAGGGCGATACAGTTTCCGTCGATGTAGTTACAGCACTCATGCACCAGCCTCCGCGCTCTGCGGTACTGGCGGTAATCCATGACAGGGATAGGTTCAGTCTTGTTGTTCTTCATAAATGATTTCTTTCATAAAGCAGGTATCCTCCTTGAATGAATTTATTGTTAAATATTCGTGCAAAGTATTGTTTTCTTCGTGCAAATGGCATATACTATAATTGCCAGCAGAAAGGGGTTGATCGTATGGCTGGAAATACCACAAACATCAGTATCCGCATGGACGCAGATTTGAAAGCGCAGGCGGACGCACTGTTTACTGAACTTGGCATGAACCTGACTACGGCGTTTAACATCTTTGTGCGCCAGTCGCTTCGTGAAGGCGGCATTCCCTTTGAGGTAAGGCTGGAACAGCCGAACAAAGAAACGGTTGCTGCCATGCTGGAAGCGGAAAGGATTGCAAAAGACCCGTCTGTAAAGGGCTACAATGACCTTGACGAGTTGTTTGCCGACCTGAAAAGATGAAAGAAACCAAATATACCGTCAAGTACACGACCAGTTTCAAAAAAGACTACAAACGAGCCATCAAGCGTGGCTTGAAGATCGAGCTGCTGGAGCAGGTCGTAGCATTGCTGGCGATGGGCGAACCGCTGCCGGATAAGAACCGTGACCATGACCTGTCCGGCGATTGGGCAGGCCATCGGGAATGTCATATTCTCCCGGACTGGCTGCTTGTCTACCGCATAGAGGATGATGTTCTGGTGCTGACGCTGGCCCGCACCGGCACACACAGCGACTTGTTCGGCAAATAAACAGTCTGCCGCCGTATGGGGAAACCTGTACGGCGGTTTTTCTGTATGCAAAGGTATGTCGTGAAACGCGACGCACTTGACAAGGGTACGCCAAAACGCGGTAGCCCTTACCGCTCCGGCTCCCGGTCGTGAGACTTGTTCCGTTCCTGCTGGGACAGCTGCTCGGCGGTTTTGCGGAGCCGTTCCACTGCTTTCAAATCCTCCCGCATGGATTTCATGGCAAGCGTGTCCGTCTGCTTTCCGGCGGCCAGCTGGTCGATTTCCCGCTGCCATGCCTTCGGGGTGATTCCCTCGCCGCTGTCTTTCAAGTCTTTCAGATACCGGGCCGCTGCGTCATACAGGATCAGTTCCCGGCTGTGGCGCTGCTCAAACTGTTCCCGTTTTTCCGGCTTTGCTTTGGCAAGCTGTTTGTGGATGGACTTGTACTGATTGTACTGTTCCCACATCTCCCCGCGCTCAGTAAGAGTGGCGATCCGGCGTTCAGCCTTGACGATCTTTCCCCGCAGGTCATAGTAACGGCTGTTCATATCAGAGATTTTTTCATGGAGCTGCTGCATAGACTGGATGCCGTTTGCCTGCAAAAAGCTGAATAGTGCGGCGCTTTCCTGCAAAGCCCGGATTTTGCCGGTACGGGTGCGGGGAGTGTTCAGCTGCTGCCCGGCCTCCCACAAGGCGGTCAAGCTGCTTTGCTGTGTTTGTGGTTTTTCCGCTTCCGCTTTCGACCAGCGATAAAGGCGGGTAATGCGGGCTTTGATTTCTTTCAGCAGTTTGTTGTCAGCAGCGATCTGCCGGTTTACTTCTCCCTTGTCGGTGCGGATACCGCGCTTTTCCATTTGGCTGGCAGCTGGCCCCAGATGGACAGAGGGAATTTTATCAATGCCCTGCCGCTTGTAGCTGCGGTGGTCAATGCGCTCCGGTCTATCGGCAGATTCCAGCGCCCGGTTGGTGTAGGCTGCCCACGCTGCCCGCCAAATCTCCACATTTCCTTTATCGTTCCAGTCGGTCGTATCCTCCCGATGATTTTTCCAGCCGCCTTTCCCATCCGGGATACGCTGTCCATTCTCGTCCAGATCGTATGCCTTGCGGCACTTTGCGCCCCACTGTCCATTTTCTTTCAAAGGCCGGAGTGTCAGCATGATATGGACATGAGGGTTGCCGGTTCTCTTGTCATGGATAGCAAAGTCGGCGCACATTCCTTTGTCTACAAAGTTGTCCTTCACATAGGCACGCACAAGGGCAAGCTGTTGTTCGCCGGACAGTTCACGGGGCAGGGCTGCCTCGATCTCACGGGCAAGCTGGCTGTCCCTTGCTTTCTCGATTTGCTCCACGCTGTTCCAGAGGATAGAACGGTCTGCAAATTCCGGCGGGGCGTGGGCAGGCAGCATGATCTCCGCATGGACAATGCCGCCTTTCCGGGTGTAGTCGTGGGTCATTCCGTCCCATTCATTTGTCAGCTTGGTTCCGCTGCGGTAAGCAGCTGCGGCAACGGCAGAACGGCCTGCGCTGCGCTTGATGATACTGACCGGGATATGACAGAAATCTATGGGGAACACCTCCTTTCAGTGAGGGGATAACAGGCTCTGTGGAGCCGGACAAACGCAAAGCGGGTGTTTGGCTGCGCAGAGCGCACAAGGGGTTTGGGGAGCGTAGCTTCCCATCGCGGACGAAGTACGCAACGCCCCCGGCAGGGCGCACAGCACCGGCAACGGTGTATAAGTGCGCCCTTGTAAACAAGGGACTTATGGCGTATCCCCGGATTTTGACAGGTTTGCAGTCAATTCCGCAGCCCCCGGAAGATGGGACAGGGCAATCAAAAATGCTTTGACCTCTGCGCCGGAAAGGTTGGGAGCCAGCGGAAAAATCCCCTCCAAAATGGCTCCGCACTCAATCAGGCGGCGGGTGCGAACCCTGCGTTCTTCGTTTCGCTGCTTGTTCTCCAAAATCTTCTTTCGGTTTTCAAGCTGCCGAATCTCCTTCAGAACTTCCTCTTGTTCCTCACTTTTTGTTTGGGCTGTATTCTGTTCGTTCATGTCATGCACCTCTTTTCTTTGGAAATACTCATAGATTGACCGTCCATTTCTGACGCACAAAGTACCGGCGCAGCCTCCGCAGTGCGGCATGGATGGATTTTCCCGCCTGTGATGGCGTGATACCCTCCATTGCGGCAATATCTTTCACTTTCATACCCAGCATATAGCGGGCGTGGACACGGCGGGCCTGCATAGGCGGCAGGGAAGAAATGGCTTCATACAATCGCCGTATCAGTTCTTCGTATTCGGCTAATTCTTCTTTTTCTATCAGATGATCCTCCGGCGATGGCTGTGCCCAGCCGATTGCGGCATTTTCGATTCCGTCGTTACAATCGAGGGAATAAAACGCCTTATACCGGAACATCTTGCGCTCTCTGGCGGCCTCGGCTCTCTTATCCAGAAGAAACGCTTCGACGATCTCATCGGACACCTCCACAAAAATGTCCTCTTTGCAAAATGGATAATATTGTTTGAGATTGATGGTCTGCATAGGCACGCCCTCACTCTGTTTGAAAAAGGTCATCATAGCAGCGGCGCATATTCCGCAGACCCCGACGGATGGAAACGCTGACCTTGCTGCTGTGGACGCCCTCTCTCCGGGAGATTTCCGGCTGCTTGATACCGGCAATGTAGTAGGCGTGAACACGGCGGGCCTGTGTCGGAGTGGCATGAGTCAGAGCCACCAGCAGAGCTGCTATCAGGTGCAGGCGGGTGGTCATTTCTTCTCGTTCCAGCAAAATATCTTCCGGCGATCTGCTGTGTTCCAGTGCGTAATTTTCCAGCCAGCTGTATGCGTCCAGAGAGTAGTAGGCGCGGTGGTAGACTTTCCGACGCTCATAGTTCTCCATCTCCCGCTGGGCCTGATACATCGCTGCCCATACCTCGTCCGTAACATCCACAAACTCGTCATGCCGGTAGTGGGGATACATCCACCGCAGATTGATTGTTTTCATAGGCTTACCTCCTGAAAATCGGAGAGGCGAGCAGCTCGTCCGCTGTCCGCCCCTCGCTGAGATAAGGGAAATGATCCCTTTCACTTGGTAGCCAGAAAACAGGTCATTCGTTAAGCCTGTTCTCAAAGAAATTTATAAATTTTTTTCTGACCGCCTCCACACTTTGATACACAGCCACTTTGGAGCAGCCGCACAGCACACCGATCTCTGCAAGGCTCAGCCCGTCAAGCGCATAGAGCAGGAACCGGCGGCGCTGAGCCTCGGTACAGGTGTCCAGAACCGCCATCAGCTCATGCAGCGTTTCCATGCGGCAAAGGTATTCTTCCGGCGTTTCACCGTAGGCTCCTACACCCTCGGTGGTAATGATGTACTCGTCAAACTCCCGGCCATCCCAATGCCGCCGCTGTTCATGAAACAGGTTCTCCGTTTTGTGATCGGCCCGGTCAAGAAATTCATAGACTTCCAGCGTGACCTCCACGGCCACAACTTGTCCGTTATAATTGATGGTAACTTCCATCTGCCTTTCCTCCATTCAGATTTTTTGGGTAAATCTGAATGAGGCGGCGGGGAGCGGCACCGGGGATAAAGTTCGGGCCATGCTGACCCGATGTTCCGGCTCCATAAGGACAAAAAAGCGCCCGGACGGCATAAAGCCATACGAGCGTAATAGAGTATATTTTGTTGTTCAGTTACATGGTATAGTGCATACTGCTGACCGCATTGCTCCGCTGCTGGGAACAGGCTTTTTTTAGCTGGTGCAGATCACGGGCACTGTGAAAAAAGGCAAAAATAGACACGGCGGCAATCCTCCTATGTGCCGCCGTGGATTTACACGGTGTTAGGTCGTCGTTGGTTTAGGATAAACGAAAAGAAACGGCGGCTCTGCAAATCAAAGCCGCCGCTTCATAGGCGCGTGGAAATGTGTCTGCTTTACGACGGCTTTTTTTCTTTTGCCGTCGTCCGGCAGAATGTTACTCCATATTCAATTCAATGCTTCCAGTGAAATTTTCACATTCAATGCCGATATAGTTTCCGCCTTCAGGGAGTGTAATTGTATCACTATATGTTC
>OJJF01000396.1_pt1 | contig 17807 bp, 13 predicted proteins | sample 1596121 | NCBI WGS metagenome assembly OJJF01 (sample SAMEA4350135, study PRJEB24818) | metagenome | biome: human; feature: gut; material: faeces | place: Denmark | collected 2013-09 | reverse complement strand
TCCATACGTCAGTACGACAATGCTTCACTACAACAGCACGTCAGTACATCACCATTGGAGAACATCACCGCCTCACTGTTTCCGTGCCTCAAAAGAATGGCAGCGCAAATAAACGACTAATTGAACTTTCCTGTATCGCTTTGAAAATCAGTGGCATCAACTGGCACCGAAGTGGCACCGAGTGGCGTCGCTACAAATTCTTCCGCCCGTTTCCATCCCCCTAACTTTGCATCGTTAAGCAGTCCGGGTTGCAACCGCCGCCCTTGCCGTCTGTCGCTAACCCTAATCTGACCGGGTACGGTCGGATTTTTATGTTCACTCGAACATAGCAAGCTGTGTTTTTTGCTGCACGAAACAAGTTCTGCCGCAAAAAACGCTTGCCCCTTTTCCGATGGAGAAAGGGGGACAATTACCTCCGAAGTCGGTAATTGTGGGGAGAGAGTGGTAGGGCGTAGATACTCCGCCGGACTGTCATTGTACCACTAAAAAAAATCGTATATATGAATGAAGAAAAAGAAAAAAAACGCCGCAAGGGTGGCAGAAATCCCAAGGCCAACCCCGCCGTTTACCGCTACACGGTCAACTTCGATGCCGTCGAACACGTCCGTTTCCTCACACTTTTCGAGCAGTCCGGCTTGCGTTCTATGGCGCAGTTCATTGCCGCCCGTGTCTTCTCCGAAGAATTTCGGGTAGTCCGTACCGACCGTGCCGCGCTCGAATACGTTGCCAAGCTCACCGCATTGTACCAGCAGTTCCGCGCCGTGGGCGTCAATTACAATCAGGCGGTGAAAGAACTCCACGTTCATTTCTCCGAGAAAAAAGCCCTCGCCATGCTTTACAAATTGGAGAAATCCACACTGGAATTGATAGAGTTGAGCCGTAAGATAGTCGAACTATCCAATACCTTTGAGAGCCGATGGTTGCGAAAATAACTACCGGACAATCCCTTTACGGTGCCCTTGCCTACAACCAGGACAAGGTGGACGAAGGTCATGCCCGTGTGCTTGCCGCCAATCTCGTCCTGCAACCCGAAGACGGGCAGTTCCGCATTGGCGACTGCATGGACGACTTCCGCCGGTGGATGCCGTCCCACTACCGGACGGAGAAGCCCGTTATCCACATCTCCCTCAATCCGCACCCCGACGACGTGCTCACCGACGAACAGCTCACGGCCATCGGCGAGGAATACATGCGTAAATTGGGATATGGCGACCAGCCCTACCTGATTTTCAAGCACGAGGACATTGAGCGCAGACACATCCATATCGTCAGCCTCCGGGTAGACAGCAACGGCAGGAAAATCAACGACAGCAACGAGTACCGCCGCAGCAAGGCGATCACCGAGGAACTGGAACAGAAATACGGTCTGCATCCGGCAGAAGGACAGAAGCAGGGCGACGACTGGCAGCTCACCCCCGTGGACAGCAGTAAAGGCAACCTGAAAAAACAGATCGCCAATGTAGTGAAACCCCTCTTGAAGATGTACCGCTTCCAGTCCGTGGGTGAGTTCCGAGCCCTGCTTTCCCTATACAACATAAGTATGGACGAAGTCAAAGGCGAAGCCGGCGGCCGCCCTTACCACGGCATCGTGTACTCCGCACTGGACAAGGACGGCGAAAAGACCGGCACACCGATCAAGTCCTCCGTCCTCGGCAAGGTCACTGGCATTGTCGCCATCGAAAAACAGATGCAGCAGTCCGCCACGGCAATCCGCGACAAGCAGCTCAAAGAGCATACCCGCCGCATCGTTTCCGCCGCCATGCAGCGCACCCGGACAGAGTCTGCTTTCCGCCGGGAACTCTCCGCGCAGGGCATCGACCTCGTGTTGCGCCGCAACGAAGACCACCGCATCTATGGCGTTACCTTCATCGACCACCATAACCGGACAGTCCTGAACGGTTCCCGTCTGGGCAAAGACTTCTCCGCGAATGTCTTCAACGAATATTTCAACAGCAGCGGAGAGGAACCGCAACCGCAGCAGGAACAGCCAACCGTCCCCGGCAACCATACCGGACAGCGACCGTCAGCAGACAGCCGTACCGATACCACTGCCACATCCGCCGACGGCGGTCTGCTCTCCCTTTTCTCTCCCGACCCCGTACTGCCCGACCGCGAACCTCCGCTTCCCCGGAAGCGCAGAAAAAAGCGTCGCCGTTACGGACGTCAGGATTAACCCCATAACATATTGTATCACACTATTAAAATTCAGAAAATATTATGTCACAAGAAGATGATTTAAGAGGATTGGCACGGGTGATGGATTTCATGCGTGCATTGAGTATTCTATTCGTAATAATCAATATCTATTGGTACTGTTACCCCGCCGTCAAGGAATGGGGGATAAACATCGGAGTGGTGGACAGGGTACTGCTCAACTTCCACCGCACCGCCGGGCTGTTCACCTATGCGCTCTACACCAAACTCTTTTGTGTGGTGTTCCTTGCCCTTTCCTGCATCGGCACCAAAGGAGTGAAGGAAGAAAAGATAAAATGGGCGCATATCTGGGCAGTCCTTTCCGTGGGCTTTGTACTGTTCTTTTTCAACTGGTGGTTACTGGACATGCCCATGTCGTTTGTCGTTCGTACCGCGTTCTATATCCTCACCCTTTCCGTCGGCTACCTCTGCCTGTTGGCGGCAGGCATCTGGATTAGCCGCTTGTTGAAGAACAACCTGCTCGATGACGTTTTCAATAATGAAAACGAGAGCTTCATGCAGGAAACCCGGCTCATGGAAAATGAATATTCCGTCAATCTCCGCACCCGCTTCTTCTACAAGAAGAAATGGAACGACGGATGGATTAATGTAGTCAACGTTTTTCGTGCGAGCATCGTATTAGGAACACCGGGCAGCGGGAAATCCTATGCCGTGGTCAATTCCTACATCAAACAACAGATTGAAAAAGGCTTCGCGATGTTCATCTACGACTTCAAGTTTCCCGACCTCACCACCATTGCCTACAACCACCTGCTCACCCATCAGGACGGGTACAAGGTCAAGCCGCAGTTCTACATCATCAACTTCGACGACCCCAGCCGTAGTCACCGGTGCAATCCGCTGAACGCCCGGTTCATGACCGACATCTCCGATGCCTACGAGAGTTCGTACAACATCATGTTGAACCTCAACCGTTCATGGGCGGCAAAGCAGGGCGACTTCTTCGTCGAATCGCCCACCATCCTGTTTGCCGCCATCATCTGGTTCCTCCGCATCTACAAGGACGGGCGGTACTGCACTTTCCCCCATGCCGTTGAATTTCTCAACAAGCCCTACGAGCAGATTTTCCCCATCATGTCCTCTTACCCGGAATTGGAGAACTACCTCAGTCCCTTCCTCGACGCATGGCTCGCCGGAGCCGCCGACCAGCTCATGGGACAGATAGCATCCGCCAAAATACCCTTGTCCCGTATGATTTCACCCGCCTTGTATTGGGTCATGTCCGCCGACGAGTTCACCCTTGACATCAACAACCCCGATGCGCCCAAAGTCCTCTGCATCGGCAACAATCCCAACCGGCAGGCAATTTACGGTGCCGCTTTGGGACTGTACAACAGCCGTATCATCAAGTTGGTCAACAAGAAAGGAATGTTGAAGAGTTCCATCATCATCGACGAGCTCCCCACCATTTTCATCAAAGGGTTGGATAACCTGATAGCCACCGCCCGCAGCAACAAAGTCGCCGTACTTTTGGGCTTTCAGGACTTCTCCCAGCTCATCCGCGACTATACCGACAAAGAGGCGAAAGTAATCATCAATACCGTCGGTAATCTCTTTTCCGGGCAGGTTGTCGGTGAAACCGCCAAGACATTAAGTGAGCGTTTCGGCAAGATATTACAGAAACGGCAGAGCATGACCATCAACCGCAATGACAAGTCCACCTCCATCTCCACCCAGATGGACAGCATGATACCGCCCAGCAAGATTTCCGGGCTGACGCAGGGCATGTTTGTCGGCTCCGTTGCCGACAACTTCTCCGAGCGCATCGAGCAGAAGATTTTCCATTGCGAGATAGTGGTGGATGCCGCCAAGATAGCCGAGGAAGAGAAGGGTTATCAGAAAATCCCCGTTATCACCAACTTCGTGGATGACAACGGAGTGGATCACATGCAGGAGATGGTACAGGCTAACTACAACCAAATCAAAGAAGACGTCCGGCAGATTGTCGCCGATGAACTGGAGCGCATCAAGAACGATCCCGCCCTCTGCCACCTGTTGGAATTGGGTAAGAAGGACTAAGCCCCTCAAAACAGCAGGAGGAAAAAGCAGTTACTTTTTCCTCCTGTACAGTTTCTCGTCGTCCTTGTCCATCCTGTCCAATAGGGCGTCCCTCATGCTGTCTATATAGGTGGTTCGGCTCTCCTGCACCCGTTCTCGCATGTTCACATAACAGCCCGACGGGTCTTTGATTTCTATCCCCAACATCTTGCCGAAGTGCGCCGCCACCTCCTTGATGGTCACCTTCCCTTCATTGAAATTTTTCAGCGTGTCCGAGCCGTAGATAAACTCCATCAGATGAATCACCTTTCCCGTCCATACAATCGGCGGCAGTGTTTCTTCCCCTGCCTCTTCTTCCGTTCCTTTCGCGTTCCCTTGCGTGCCGCCCTTTGCCCATTCGATGGCGGCGTCCACAAATGCGATGCCCCCGTTGGCGGACAGCTTGCCGCCCGTTTCCGTCCTCCTGTCTTCGATATGGATTAGCAGTGTCCGCAGGCGATGCAGGGAAAAGTAGATGAATGTCACATTCTTTTCCTTTGTGCAGAACTCATAAATCCGGTGGGTAAAATCACCTAACGCCTCTTCTAATTCCTCGTTGGTGGCATCTCCTTGGGAGAGTAGCCGTATATAGAGTGTTGTCTTAAAATCCTCCATGTATGAAAATATCCGTAAATACCTATTTTGCTTTAAATTGGCTGCAAAGGTACGGATATTCCCGTTTTGGCATGTTACCGAAAATAATCATAAATTCATCATTATTGCCCATGTCTTTTCCGCAGGTTCGTGGGGCTGTCGCCGAGGTTCGCCTTGCAGAAACGGTAGAACTGCTGGGGCGAGGCGAAGTTGAACTCCTCCATGATGTCATGGAAGGGGATATAAGGGAAGGAGAGCCGGTACAGGATATGTTCCGAGCGTTTTTTCAGCAGCCATTGATAGACCGCCGTTCCGAACTCCTCCTTGAAGATGCGTCGGAAGGTCGTTATTCCGTAGCCGCACAGGTCGGCAAGTTCCTGTGTGTCGTTGGCTTTCATGTAGTGCGCCAGCACGAGGCTTTTGAAGGGCACCTCTTCCCCCGTCATCGGGTGGAAGAAGGCTTGCAGCTCTTCCGGTGTATAGTAGCGGCTGAACAGCCGTATCAGTTCCTTATGTTTCAGGTGCCATAGCTGTATATCCTCCGTGCCGTCCGCCAGATAATAGCGGATGCTTTCCATGAACAGCACGATAGCTTCGTGTACCGGTAGCTTGCAGTAATAGGTGATGGGGTTGCCGCCCTCTTCCTGCTTCTTGTGGGTGTACAGATAATTGAGTATGCAGTTTTCCGGACGGCAGACCGTATTGTTGAAGGTATGGATCACCGCATGGGTATCTTTTAGTATCTCCCCTTGGCAATCAGCCATGCGGGGTAGGAATAGGATATCGCCACCGTGCAGCGTTTCTTCCCGGAACAGGCTGCTCGTCAGGTGCACTTCACCTTTCTGGCAGAATACAATATAATTCAGGCCTTTGTTCTTATTGCTAAATGTTTCACCGGTTGAATAACATGCTAATAAAAAGTTGCAATTATTCGGTGTCTCATCACATGGTAGTAATAATTTGTTATTTTTGCTCATGGTCACTCATTTATTTCTTTTTAATTCCCGGTTTCAAATGCGCCCCCAGACTATTAAGGCAGAACCTTAGATAATACTGGATGGCACATATCTGAATGTTTGGTAACCGAAATACACCGAAAGAGGGTTAGTTCTCACTTCCAGAGACATCAGGTTCCAGATGGCGTATGGATATTTTCCTTTCAAATTCAGCTAACAAGTCATTGACTTTTTTTATTAGTTTTGTTTTATCATCATCGGCAAGAAAAGCATAAGTAATACTGTTCAGAACAAATGACTTTATTTCTTCATACGAGAATCCATAACGTAGTACTGCCAAAGTATATTGTTCCGTGAGCGACGTGCGCAGGATACCGGGATCGTCCGTAGAAATAATAATAGGAACACCGGCATTATGGTAGAGCATGATGGGATGTTCCGCCCCTTTCACGCCGAGAATAAATTCATTGCTGGTCAGGTTGATTTCTACTGGAACGGGGTTCTTTTTCATTACTTCCAGTATCCATTTATAATAGGGTTCGAAAGGTAAATCTACCCCGTGACCGATACGACGCGGATTGGCAGAGCGAATGCTTCGCTCGATATGGTAAGTCAGATGTTCGGGACGAACCAGACCGAGCGTCAATTCTCCGGCGTGGAGCGCAATGTTAAAGGTTGAATCGGATTTTTCGTTCAGCATAGCAAACATGGTCATTTGCGATTTGAAGTAAAGCATCGACTTCTCCCCGTTTTCCGCAGCAACCAGATTGCATCCGGTCAGTAATTTGCCTTTGTCCTTTTCACATGCTTTTTGAACAATGTACAGTTGGGCGAATACTTTCACAGGTTCTCCGCCACGCGAAGCATATCCCTGATAACGGCATACGACATCTTTTACATCACACCCGAAGTAATTATGAAATTCATTACTTTTCTCTTCCAGCGAGTATATGGAAGTGAGGTAATCGTTTGCGTATGTATCCACTTTCGGACTCTTTTCGTATATCCTGCGGATTTCTCTAAGTAAATAGGCCATTCCATTATAATCATCAGTCTTGGCATATTCTTTCAGCTTTTCATTATACTCCTTGTGTTTATCGCCCAGAAAAAAGTCTTCAGGAACACTTGGAGAGGTTCCTATTATCTCCAGATATTGCACATTCTCCCTCACTGCACGCACTTTCAACTCGTGCATCAGATAGGCGAGGTCATTAATATCCGAGGTCAATGCCGAGAGCAGCCCGAACGTGCCGAAGAAATATTCGTCCGGGCCCAGCGGATATTTGTAGGGCTGGAAGTTGCGGATGCTCCATTTGTCGATGAGCACCATGCGGTGGTTGTGCAGGTCGTCCATGTCTTTGGAGAGTTGGATGGTTTCGACGTCCTCCGGTTTCTCTTTGTAGAGCTTTCCCGTTTCCAAATTGACAAACATGCCTTTCTTCGCCGCCAGCTCGAAATAGGTTTCGGCATAAGCCGAGCCGGTCAGGTGGTTGTGCACGTCGCCTCCTTTGGGCATGGCGGTGAAGAACTGGCGGAGTGCGGCATGGTTGCCTTTGATACTTTCAAAGTATTCCTGCACCTCTTTCGGAGTATTAATCCCATTTTCTATTTTTGTCATAACTGTTTCTTTTTTTAAGTTTATAATCCTTTTCGAAAATTGTCGCCCGTCCCTCTGCGCTGTCCTCCTTTCTGTGACGGACGGGGGTTGATGTATCGTTTCATTCCGTAGCTTCCGAAAGGTAAGTTTTTTACAACTTCTCAATCGTATCTTTCTCAATGCGTGTGCGTTCCAGCTCTTTTGTCAATCGACGGATGAACCGGTCACCCCACCTCCTCCGCCGCTCCCCACGTCTCAGAATACCAGCACGGCACGGACTTTATAGGTATCGGTGGGCTTCATGCTATAGTCGGGGGTATCAACATCTACATACCAGACACCGTCATTCGTTGCGTAGCTACTCCAATACTTCCCGGCAAGCTTATTACCGGCTGCCTTATCAATCCGAGGATTGATTTCTTTGAGCATCCTCAGTTGCATGTAATAGTAGGAGGAGGTCGATAAACCAAAATTTTTAGGCGCACCGAAACACAGCGTGGCAAGCTCATTCAGGCCGGGTAAGAACCACCCGCTGCTACCTGCGGGCGCGGGGTGTGCGGCAGCATAATCGGCTATCGCATCGAGGGCAGGAAAGGTGGTGCCGTCGTGCCGAGAGCCGTACAGTGCCATTAAACGGGAGTTGCGATATCCATAGCCGGAATTGGAAGCCTTTATTGCCTCCCAATCGGCTTGCTCTGCGGGGGTGAAGCCGCTGAAACCATTGGCCCAGTCGTATAAGTACTCACTCGCCCCCTTTCCGGTGGCCCACGCCACTGCCGTGGGGGAAGCATCGCGCAGCGCTACCGCCATGCCGTGCACACACTCCGGATGGTCGCGCATCAGCAGGCGGTCGCCCTGCTTGATGCCGGTCTGCGTCCAGTGCATCTCCTCGATTTCACCCACCCAGAACACTACGCCGAGGCAGTCCTCCTGCACGTCGGTGGGCAGGGTTCCGCCATCGGCGGCCTCACGGGGCAGCACGCTGCCGTCGCGCATGTAGAAGTCGCCTTCCTTGAGGGGGCGGTCGATAACTGTTTCCGCGCCGCCGTCGATGGTGTAGAGGAAGTAGGTGCCTGCGTAGTCGGATGAACCGGTTGCCGAGATTGTCGTTACGCCGAAATTGCGCTTTTCAAATGCGGCTGTGTAATAAGTACCGGATATGTAGGCAGAATGCATTGGCGGATTCACAAGGAAGCGTGCCGTATGGCTGTTTTCCTGCCAGCAGCTCTGTGTGCTCATTCCGGTGTAGAGGCGGTAGTCTTTCGTGGCCGCCGTGCCGGAGACGGTTTCGGTGTAGGTGCACTTCACGGCAGGCACGCGGATGACGGAGAGTATCATCTGGTGCTCCATCACGAAGCTGAGCACGGAGCCGTCCGTGCCGTCCGTGCGCTTGGCCACCGTGCCGAGCGACACCATCAGGTCGCTGGCGGTGTAGGCGGCGTAGGTGCGCTGGTTGCCGGCGGGTTGCCACTGGGAAATAAGGCTGCTGAAAACCTCCCGGGCAGTCGGAGGGATTTCGGTATAGTTAGTCCATGAGCCTTCCTCGAGTACATAGTTGTCCATATAGCTGTCGTCCTGATAGGGATAGTAGGCGTAGTAGTACGTCCTCTCGTTGGCCGACGGGCGTTCGGGACTTAGCTCCTTGCCGGAGGGCAGCGTCCAGGCGGTGCCGTCGTAGGTGAGGCAGAGGTTGCGGATGGTGCCCAGCTCGTAGGTGAAGCGGCCATTGCTCCCGGCCACCTCCCTTACCTCGTAGAGCCCTATCCGGTCTCCGGCGGTGAACTCGGTGGCGTAGCCCCGCTCCACGGCTCGGGTGGCGGTGGCGGGGGTGGTGTCGTCATTATCGTCCGCCGTCGGCGCCGGGGCGTATGCGCCGTCGGTCACGGTGATGGTGAGCGGCGGGGCGGAGGGGGTCGGGCTGTCGGGAGACGGAGCCGGGTCAAAGTCGTCGTCGGCGGTGCAGGCGGCTGCCAGCATAAGGAGCAGCAGAGCGGCGGCGTGGCAGAGGTAATTGTTTCGTATCTTCATGGTTCGGTGCGTTTTTAGTTGGTACTGTCGATGTCCTTGCTGCCGCCGTTACTCCAATCGCTGATGGTGGCTTGCGAGATGGTCATCGTGGTGTTGTTTATCTTCACGTTGTAGGTGTAGGAATGTCCGGCAAGGAGTTCGCGCACGTTGTTGTTCTGCGGGTTTTGGGGCAGTTGGAACGTGGCAGCGTACGTCGTGCCGCGCATGGTGAGCGTAAGCGTGCGCACGTCGTCGCCCTGCTGCGGGAAGAGGATGAGCGGTGACGACAGTTCGGCGGCGCCGTTGCCGGGAACGGTGAGGGTAAACGAGTTGGGTATGCTTTGTGCATCGGTAACACTGATCGCCTTTGCCTCTCCGGTCCGGGTGTTGAATGTGCCCCTCAATATCATTCCATCGAGCGTGTACCTGATGTCATCGAGCGCGGCAATGCCCTCGCCCGGCAGGAAGCGCAGCACGACGCGGCTCATGCAGTGGCGGAATTGCAGCCTCACGTCGGGGGCGGAGCCGCTGCCCTTGGCGGTGGCAAAGAGGAAGTCGAACTCCGGCTGCAATCCGGGCTGAACATTGTCTGTGTTGAGAATGAGCGTAATGCCGTCCTTAACCTTGGCGTCTTTGAAAAAATCTTCCGGCTTTGCATAGGGATAATAGGCGGTGAACCCCACCTCGGCATTGTCGGTGAAGTAGAACACTGAGCCGTCCTCCGCCGTGAACGTGCCGTCGCCGCCGGGGGTGACGTAGTGGGCATTCTCCAGCAGCTTCGTGCCGTCGGTGTGCGTGGCGGTGATGCCTATCGCGTCGTTCTTTGCCCATGCCGTGCCTGCGGCGCGGGTGGTGGTCGTGCCGTCGCTGCCGCCGGACGAACCGGGGCCGTCGGTCAGCGGGTCGATAACGGAGTGGATGTGCGCTGCTACCGGACCGTTTTCTACTACGTTGTTGCTCTCTTTTTCGCATCCTGCCAGCAGGAGGAGTGCTGCTGCCGTTGCAGCGATAATTCCGGTTGATGTGATTGATTTCATCATTTTTATTATTTTTAGGTGATACATTATTATATATGCTTCTGTTATGTGTGTACACTGCTGTACGTTTACGGTATGTGCTTCTGCTGTGCGCTTCGGCTGTACATTGTCTATATGTTCGCGTCTATGTCTCCGCCGTGGACGGGAGTCCAGTCGGTAATTGTCGCAGAAAATCCTGCGCCTGTGGGCGTTTCCGCCACGGAGCCGCTCAGCGTGAGGGGCGTTCGCTTGTCGGCGTTGAAGGCGGCAAGCGCCGTAGTGAGGTCGCTCGTGAGGGTGACCGCCGCGGGGCTGTCATTCGTAAAGGCGATGGTGGCCGTAAGCTGTTGCTGCGTACCCGCTGTGCCCAGCAGGCGTACGATTGCCGCGTATTTCCCGGCGTTTGCGCCGCCGGTGATTTTTTCAAACTGCAATTCCACGTTCGAGGGTGCGCCGTGCGTGCCGTCCGCGATGTCCAGCGATGCGGCAACGCCCGAAAGCGTGCCCGTGATGCGTTCTATCTTATCGACCATGCCGCCCGTGGGTTCGACGACGAGCGTGAGTTGCCGCACCTGCTGCTGCATCACGGCGGTATAGGCGTGCTCCGTGTCCGCCTCTATCGCAAGCTCCATCACCGAGGCAAACAGCCATCCCGGAGTGTTGTGGACGAATGTGCCCACACCGTCCACATTGCCCGAAGCCCCGGCCACCGTTGCCACTGTACCGGTGACGGTGACGTGCTGCGGCGTGCTATAGACTTGGGCACGATACATGCCGGGGGCAAAGAGATGGTCGAGCTGATTGGAGGCACCCGATACCACTGCGTGGTAATCGCCTGCCGCAACCGTATAGCTTGCAGGGATGTCTATCCCGGCAGTGCGATTTGTCCAGTCTGTCGTTAGCGTAACCGTGCCGTGGTCGGGATGCGGCGTGTTGTAGATGGGGTCTTTCACATCGCACCCTGCGAGGGAGGTTGCTGCAAAAACGGACAAGATTTTAAAAAATGTATTCGTTCTCATATTTCGATGGTTTTTATTTTCTGTTATTTCCGATAGTCCACACGAGACTGATTCCTGCCTGCGTGGGGCCCCAGAATTTCTTTGTTTGGTTTGATTCCTCATATACACGCACGCCGTCGGTGATGCTGAAACTATCGTATTCGGAACGGGTGTAGCCCAGGCCGAGGTTGAAGTCGATGGAGAAGCAGCGCGACAGCGGAAGCTGGTAGCCCACGGTCAATCCTGCATTCCACATCGTGCCCTGATAGCCGGTGTCTTTTAAAACAATACCACCCAGCATATACTTATATATATTATACTCGCCATAGCTGCCCGATGCTCCTACATAGAAGCGTTTGTCGTGCAGCAGATACCAGCGCACTTCGGGGTTAAGCAGCCACATCTTCTGCACCTTGCCGTGCTCGCCGCCCCACCACGAGAGACTGCCGTCCAGCCGGATGCCGGCATGCTCATTGAAGCGCCATTCCACACCCAGAGTAGGCATCAGCAGGGCGTCATACAGCAGGTTGGTGCGCACTGCAAAGCCGTAAGGGGCTTCTTTCTGTATGGATTCGGGGGTCGCTGCCGGTTGCGGTTGGGGCTCTGCTACTGTTTTCGGTTCCTCCCGTTTGGGTTGTTCTTGCACGGTGTCGGGTTGCTCTTTCACGGCTTCGGGCTGCTTCGATTCCTCCTTGGCTGGTATGCAGAGGGTTACTACCACCACGTCCTTATTATTATCGTACGCGTGTGCATAGTTTCCCGTCACAAAATCCGCTTCTTTCAAGCCTTTATGAGTAATCAACTCCGACTTCACGCGGTTGGCACGGACAAAAGCTGTGTTCAGGTTGTCTTTTTCGGCAGGCAGTGAAGCGCAATAGCCATCCACATAGACCGGCATTTGGTCTGCTGCGATTTCTGCATGATACTTGTCGATAAGCGAGTAAAGGCGCTCCAGTTCCGCTTGGTTGCCTTTCAGTAAAAACACATCGTTTTCCGGAAGAAAACGGAATGTAATAACAGTATCTCCCACCCGAGCTTCGGATGCCTGCATGGCGGAAATTCCGGTTGCCGCCACCACCCCGAGAAAGAGAACCAACAGAGTTTTGTGTAGTCGTTTCATAAGTTTATTTATTAATAGGTGTATTATATATAATAGATTATCTCAATCCGTGATGCGTGTTCCTTAGAGGCAGCCACGCCGTCGTCACTCCTTTTTTCGTCAATGGAGGCTTTGACGGCTTCCGACAGTTCCGTCTTAATCACCTTTTCCATCATTTCTTTTTCTATGCGTGTACGCTCCAGTTGTTTAGCTAAACAGTCCTGCTCACGGATGCCTTTCGCCATATAATGATTGCACTTCTCTACTATCTTCCGGCAGTGCAAAAAGACGAAAGTTACAATGGCCAGTGAGCAGAAAACAAGCCCCAGTGCGATAAGGAAAATGTAATTGTCCATAGATATTGTTTTTTCTTGGGGCAAAGTTTGTGAAATAGGGGCTGAAAACTATTGCATTTTGTCCCAAGTTTGTGGCGTTTTGTCCTTTTCTGCTGTTTTCTCAGGCTTTCGGACATAAAAAAAGCACGGATTCACCGTGCTTTTGAGTTTTGGAATAATATTTCTTATTTTTCTTGGAGCGTTGACATTTTCCGGTATTCTGTCGGACTGATACCATATTGCTTTCGGAACAGGCGATAAAAAGTGCTTGGTATATTAAAACCGCAACTGAAAGCTATCGCCTCAATCGTTAGTTCGGGATGGCTGTCGAGCTTCCGGCGTGCCTCTTCCACTTTCAGCGTGCGCATATACTCCATGGGCGATTTTCCCGTAACGGCTTTGACAGCATCTGTCAATGCGTTCTTATTGGTGCCGAGTGCGGAGATAATATCATCACGGTTAATGTCAGTGTTCGACAGATTATCATCGGAGAGCAGATACTCCTGTAACCGAATAACCAGACTCTGCTGTTCGCCGGAAGGAACAAATAGTTCGGTAGCTCCGGCTGTTTTGCCGGAATCCTCCCCCGAGGGTTCCGACTGGCGAACATTAGCCAATCGAGACAGTTCATCCGTCAGCCGGTCTTGCTCTTTAATTCGCTCGTACAACTTACGGTTTTTGAGGGCAATCATCCGGTTATAATAGAATGTACCTGCCAGAAGCAAAACGAGAACCAGACAAATGGCAAGAGCAAAAAGGAAGTAATGGAAATTGCGCTCTTTCCCGGCAATGTGTTTTTCCACTTCATATTGGGTACGTAGTTCGTCGAACCGGGCATTGACCTCCACGTTTTTCAGCGTATCATTCGTAGCAATGATTTCATCCAGCAGATCGTCTGCCTCCTGGTAGCGCCCCATCCGGGCAAGTAGCTGCATCTTTATCCTCCGGATTGAGTTCAGGTTGAAATCAGCCTCCAACGTTCGGTTTATGGCACTGTCCACAGCGGCAAGCGCCTTGCCGTAATCCCCGCGCGATTGCAATATCAGCGCCCTCGCCCGCAACAATTCAAACCGGGATATGTCGTTATTGATGAGGGCTTCTGTCTTAGCAAGGTACGGTTCTGCCTTGTCGTAGTCGTGTATATCTATATAGGTATTCATCAACGCTATGTAGAGGTTGCCTCTGGCTTCGGGTTGCGTTCTGCCCGAGGCTTTCTCAAAACGGGCAATGGCCTTTTCATATTCGGGAACCAGTTGCAGCAGCTCGTCATACCGATTCTGTGCACGCAAAACCATACATAGAAATGCATAGGATTGCGTCAGGATATTATCGTATCCCGAAACCTCCCACAACAAGTCGATGCACTCTCTGAAGCACTTTTCTTCTTCTTTCCATCTGTCTTGCGAATTGTATATCAAGCCTGTGGCATACAGCGCGGTTGCCATACCGGCCTTGTCTTTGCGCTCTTTGGCACGAGCGTACATCTTCTCTGCTTCTTCAACCGCCGGTTCGTATTCTCCCTTCAGGTTGTAGGCAGTTATGAGTTGCATGTGTATCTGATAATAGAACTTCCATAGTCCGTTCTCTATGTAGAAGTCCAGATAGGCGGGTGCTTTTTCTATCACCTTGTCATGCTCGCTTCTGTTTATGTAAGCTATGATGGCATTTCCATACACCATCCCCTGTATTTCTACATTTCCCTGCTTTATGGCTTCAGCTTCAACCTGATTGAATAACATCAGCAATGTATCCATTTTTTGGTCGTCGGCAACTTCCGACATATATAAATAGCACAATCTGTTGTATGACTTCAGTTTATCAATGCCTTCGGAGTGTTCAATCACTTGCCGCAAAGAATCTTTTTGATGTTGCAGGTTATTGTGTGCTAAAACAGGTAAGGTGAAACATAAAAGGATTCCCCATAAAATAGCTATCAGACTACTGGTTTTATATTTCATATTGGTTGTGTGTTTACGCAAGTTCTTGATTTTTAATGCTTCAAAAATACAAAAAATATCATCAGGTGGAACAAATATGAAAGGATTTATAATAAATCATTCAATAGTGCCACAAGCACCCACTTTAGTGCCACTTGATGCCACCCCATTCAGATTCCATTGAATTACAGATACTTAAATCTATTTTTGTCCCGTATTACGATAGATACAAGTTATATAAGACAAATTACAATGGAAGAAAATCAGAATGAAGAAGAAGTATTGCTCGTGGCCGACAAAGACGACAACGGCAAACTCAAAGCAGTGGATAAGTCCGCTGCAAAGGAAGGGATATGGCGTTTGTTGCTACCCTCGATGGAAAACCTCGATGACTTTTTGAAAGTGGGCAAGCAGTCCTCCATCTTAGAGGATTTTTTTCTCAATTTCAGGCATCAGTTCCAGCAACCCACCGACTTTCCTTTCTACCGTATTCCCGCCTCCCTGCTGGATACGCTGGACGTGTTCACCGACATGCTCCGGCATCCCGAAGAAAACAAGGATTTCATCGACCTGTACAAAATCAATCCGAATGATTATCCGATACTGGCGCAGGAGCAGGAATCTCCCTCCGAAACGGAGCAGCAGGCACAACCGTTGGGCTTTGAGAACCGCGTGGATTGGGAACAGCTCGCCCGTCTGGGCATCACGCGCCGGTCGTTGGAACAGAGCGGCGATTTGTCAGCCGTCCTCTCCGGCGGCAAGTCCGGTCTGGTCACCATCTCCACCGAAATAGAGGGCATCCCCATCATCACGCAGGGACGCATCCATTTTCAGGAAGGCGCGGACGGCAAACTGGACTTGAAGATTGACTGCTACCGTCGTGAACCCGCCCTCGACCTGCCGTTCCACGGCGTACTGTTGGACAAGGAAACAAGGGACAATATCCTCGCCACCGGCAACGCCGGTCATTCCGTCCTTCTCCCGTTGGACGGCGGCGACCCCAAGCCCTGCCTCGTTTCATTGGACAAACTGACCAACAACCTCGTCGCCGTTCCGGTGGACGACATCCTTATCCCGATGGAGATCAAGGGCGTCACCCTCACCCCGGAGCAGCACCGCCAGCTCTCCGAAGGCGGCAAAGTACTGATAGAGGGCATGGACTCGCAGTGGAAAAGCAAGTTCGACGCCTACATGCAGTACAACGTAGCCAAAGAAAAGTTCGACTACAACTTCGACGGACTGGACAGGAATCGCTACAAGAGAATAGAACAGCAGCAAAAGACATCCGCCGCACAGTCGCAAAGCAATGTACCGTCACAGGGCAACGTACCGTCTCAAGACAATGCACAGACCGCCGCCGCCAAATTCTTTGTCCCCAAAAGGCTGCTCGGCAAGGAACTCACCCCCGAACAGCAGGAGAAATTCGGCAAGATGGAGACTATCTACGTCACTGGCATGAAAGACCGCGACGGGCAACCGTTCAATGCCTATGTCCGCATGAACCTCGACCGAGGCAAGCCCGACTTCTTCCGCTACAATCCCGACAAAGCCAAAAGTCAGGCAAGGGAAATCACTCCCACAGCCGACCACAAGACACAGGTAGCAGTGAACAATGGCGCAACCGACGAAGCCACCAGGCATGTGCAACGACCGCTGAAACCGGCGGCGGCACAACCGGCGCAAGTCGAAGCCGCCAAGCAGGAGGGGAAGAAAGAAGTAAAGAAAAAGAGCGGCAAAGGAAGAAAATTATAAAAATGTAAAACCTGAAAAAGTAAAGTTATGAAAGTCATTATTGCAGAGAAACCGAGTGTGGCACGGGATATTGCCCTCATTGTGGGCGCTAAAGAGCGCAAGGACGGATACATGGAAGGTAACGGCTACACTGTTACATGGGGATTCGGCCATCTGGTGGGATTGGCAATGCCCGAAGCCTACGGCTTTGAAGGCTTCCGCCGGGAGAATCTCCCCATCTTTCCGGAGCGTTTCCGGCTCGTCCCCCGTCAGGTGAAGGACGGCAAACAGTACAAGGACGACCCCGGAGCAGTCAAACAACTTGCCGTTATCCGGTCACTGTTTGACAAGTCCGAAAGCATTATCGTAGCCACCGATGCCGGACGCGAAGGCGAGTTGATCTTCCGCTACATCTACCATTACCTCGGTTGTACCAAGCCCTTCTCCCGTCTTTGGATCAGCAGCCTTACCGACAAGGCTATCCGTCAGGGCATGGGCAACCTGAAAGACGGCAGAGAATATGACAACCTCTATCGCAGTGCCAAGGCACGCAGCGAAGCCGACTGGCTCGTCGGCATCAATGCCTCCCAAGCCCTTTGCCTCTCCGCCGGGCGTGGCGTCTTCTCCCTCGGCAGGGTGCAGACACCTACCCTGATGATGATATGCAACCGCTACATGGAGAACAAGAACTTCACCCCGCAGAAATACTGGCAGCTACGGGTGCAGTCCGGCACCGCCGACGTCACCTTTTCCGCCCTCTCCGCCGCTAAGTACGACAGCCGGGACGAAGCCGCCGCACACTTGCAGCAAATCCAGTCCTCCGGCACCCTGCAAGTGACCGCCGCCGAGAAAAAGGAAGCGTCGCAGGAGCCTCCATTGCTCTACGACCTGACCGCCCTCCAGAAAGAAGCCAATGTCCGGCACGGCTTTTCCGCCGACAAGACCCTCTCCATAGCACAGAGTCTGTACGAAAAGAAGGTCACCTCGTACCCCCGTACCGGCAGCCGCTATATCTCCGACGATGTATTTGAGATTATCCCGGATCGCATCCGCCTCTTGACCTCATATCCTCGTTTTGCAGCCTATGCCGCCACATTGGACGGTCAGCCGCTCAACTCCCGTAGCGTCAATGCCGCCAAGGTCACCGACCACCATGCGCTGCTCGTCACCGAGAATCTCCCCGGCGACCTCTCACCGGACGAGCGCACCATCTACGAGATGATAGCCGCCCGCGTGCTCGAATCCTTCTCCGCCAAATGCCTGATGGAGCGGACAGCCGTCACCTT
>OJJF01000390.1_pt1 | contig 18090 bp, 26 predicted proteins | sample 1596121 | NCBI WGS metagenome assembly OJJF01 (sample SAMEA4350135, study PRJEB24818) | metagenome | biome: human; feature: gut; material: faeces | place: Denmark | collected 2013-09 | reverse complement strand
ATCTTTTTTTGATAACACAAACGTAACTGACCCCAAACTACATTTAGATGAATTTAATTGTTGACAAATATGTAGATGCATGATATACTATAGATGTAATAAAGAAAGGATCATAAAAACAATCAAATAAATCATTAAATAAATGAATTAAATGATTGACATATATGTAGATACATGATATAATATAGATGTAATAAAGAAAGGATGATCAAAATGTATTTTGATATTTTAATTGAATTATACGACGGCGACATAGAAAAAACAAGCTTATTCACGGATACAGATAAATTAAAAACTTACCTTTATAATATTTTAGACAAGGAGGACGCCGAATTTTTATTAGAAAACGGAAAGGTAGTTATTGATGATTACACGTTGTATCTTGATAGCGCAATATATTAATTCGATACAATGCTACCAATCACATTTGATTGGTGGTATCAATATCAAATTAATATAAAAGGAGTGTTTCATATGTTTAACAAAGCATTAATAGCTGAAAAAGGAGAGGTATCTCTACTTCGCCCTTTTAATGTCTGGGATATGAATTATCATATCATAGATACCGAAAACAATAAGCATTATCGTATAGATATCGATGATGTAGGCGATGAGGAATATTGTTTGTTATCTTTTGAAGAGTTAAAGGAATTAGATATGGATCTTATTTCCGAATATTCATGGAAAACTACAAAAATAACTGATTAATTTAATACAATGCTACCAATCTTATTTGATTGGTGGTATCAATATCAAATTAATATAAAAGGAGTGTTTTACATGATTAACAATTTATCATTAATTTTAGAGGGTTTAAATCAACTAACTAAAGAGGACAACGATAGTTTAGCGTCTATCAAGTCAGAAATAACACAAGGAGGAAACCAAGTAATTTTATACATTGATTACGTTACAAAAGAGTTCGTGTTAACACATGATAAATATAACTATGTTTATCTTGATAGTCATTGCATTAATATCGCAATAACGAAATCAATGAAAAGCGTTGAACACTATGCGGAACAATTGAAACATGACGGATATAAACAAATTACGGATAAATGGGAGTGATTAAAATGATTGCACGAACATTCAAAGAACATCGCGAACTTATTGAATGGTTACGTTTCTACTGTAAACGTAACCTTTCAGACAATGAAAAAATAGAGATCATAGAGGGTACTTTACAAGATTTCGACGTTCCGGAAATAAATATCACCGAGCTTTTTTTAACTCATTCGACACTATTGCCCGAATCAAGTCAATTTAACATACTTGAAAAGTATTGTCAGGCAATGAACCTAGTAACTTCATACGTAAAAGTTGGTTCTCGCTATCAGTTAGCGTTACAAATACCAAAAGGATATTTAAAGGAGAAAGAACTATGAGAAAAGATTTCGTCTACATTAACACACCTGATCCAAAAGCAAATAAAAAGGCGTTAGCAAAAATCACTAACGCCAAAGAACCAAAACAAAACTATCGTAGACTACAATCACTATGTTATCTACTATTCATCATTGTAATAGAGTTATTCGTGGTAGCCCTACTAAAATAGGGTTACCAGATTTTCATCTTATTAAACAAGTCATAATGTAAATTCTTAATAACAATGTTATCAAACCGCAAATAACTATTCTTGAATGCTTTCGCCACTGTTGAAAGATAGTAATTATTTCGCCAATTTTTCATCAGCAATCTGTTTTCTTCATGATCTTTCGTAGTCATTGCATAAAAATGGTTCGTATTTGGTTGATAATCATAACTTACATATACGCAACCTGTTTCAGCGTCTATCCAATATCCAAAGATTTTCCCTTCAAAAGCAATAGCACATAAGAAACTACTATTTTTTGTTCTCTTCTCAATAAATGTATCACTATCATTAACAAATTCATTGTTGATACTAAAATCCTCATAGTCTGTACCTCGTATCAATTTTCCAAAAGGTGTTTGTTTCTTTACTTCTGCAAAGTCTTTGGAATCACACAATTCAATCAAAATACCTCGATCCTGATATAGGTTAAAGCGCTTATTCAAATCTGGCTGTAGATTGAAATACAAGAAATAAGGGTTGACTACACTCGTTGCATTACTCAACAGAATACATCTAGTATTTGTACGATCACGAAAAACAGTTTCCATCATATTTAACAAGGCTTCTGCTTCATTTGGCAAGTAGGTAATTTTTGATTTTTCAATTAAAAACTCATCAAACAAAATTGTACGAACATCTGGATATTCATTAGATTTTTCAATACCCCATGTACTAAGCGGAACAGCCCAACCCATTAATTTATCATCACAATAAAACTCTTTTCCTTTGACTTCAAGTTTATGTTCGGGAAATTCTTTCGCCATTGTCTTGAAAAACTGAGGAATCTTTTTAAGCTCTGTTTTGAATCTTCTTAAATAAATAAATTGTTCGCCATGTTTTATAAAGCGATTAACAACAAATTTTTTATAACCATACGTTTTACCTATACCACGTGCGCCTATTACAAACAACATTAGGCAATTAAAACCTAAAGCATTGTTAGGGCTATAGTATAAGTTTTTCTCTTTAAGTTTAACGCCTAAGCTATTTGTCATACTATGCACCCCTATTTATATACTGGTTTCTTGTCATACATTTTTAAGTAAATATCAAACTGTTCAGGTGTCCACACTAATGATGGGATTTCTTTTCCATGTACATGATTGTACGTTCCACGAATATGATCGAGTTGCGTTGGATCAGACAATTCAAAGATCGTTTTTCCATCAAAATAAAACACGCTTGTACTACCCTTTGTAAGTGTGAAAATAAACTCATCACTTGTAGCATCAAATATTTTATTTTCAGGAGGAACAATTTGATCTGATTTTTTACCAACATACAAATCCCATGTTTTTTGATCACCATAAAACACATTTAAGTCAAGGTTTCCATTATAACCAGATAGGCGACCGCTACTCGTATATTGAAAACAAGCGACAACTGGAAAGTTATTTGTTCGTGGTGGACTAGGTTGACTATATCCTTGAGGTAAATTCCTACCATATTCCGCAATCCACAATCCATAATCGCCTTTAGCTACATTTGAAAAGTCTGTTGTATTGAGGTTTGCTGTATACGTGTAAAACCACGGTTTGATACCTGTTTGATTGTACACATAATCAAGAAACGCTTTCGCCCATGCTGAATCTTTTTGGTTTGAACCTTCAAAGTCAAGAATTAGAATTGCTTTACCAATGTAACCTTGAATATTCTTTAAGAAAAATGCTCCTTCTTGTTCTGGTGTACCTTCTAAGCCTTTCTCATGTGCAAAGTGATACACACCAATCTTTTTACCTAAAGCCAAAGCTTGTTGAAATGCTCGATCACAATCAGGATTGACGTAACCTGTACCCCCTGTTGCTTTAATAATTACAAAATCACATGGAACTTTTGAAAGATCAATCCCTGTTTGATGACTAGAAATATCAATACCATTCATCATTTAATATCGTCCTTTCTGTTGAGTGTTCCGTCTAAAAACTTTTTAATATAATCAGTCCAATTATTGTTATCGTCTATGGTTGAAATATGTGCTAGTATACTATAAATTTCTGATAAAATTAAACCAACCAACATTGTTACATACATTGTCATACCTACTGCACCGAATTTTACTGCTACAGGAATAAAGTAAACCACTAAAATCATTTCTGCCACCTTAACAATAATTCCTGCTTTAGCTTTAAAACTACTAAAGTCGATTTCCTTGTCAAATTTGGCAATTGTAAAACCTAACACAAAATCAATAATCATCGCAACCATTAGCCACAAAATTAAACCGTAAATCATATGGTTATCATCTGCTAACCATGTTGTAATATATTCTATCATACCATTTTTTCTCCTTATTAAAATTTCCAGCCATTTAATGAATCAGATAGCCACAAATAAATAAGATCATTTTTACCCTTATTGTTGTCGCCATTATCTCCACCGTTATCTCCATCGCCAAAACATTGTCCTAAAAATTTTAGAGGGTCTTCCCACGTTCCATCATCAACAAAAGATGATCCTAACGCTGTCATAAAGTCTTTTTTCGTGAACCCTAAGTGTAAATGATCCGCGTCACGTATAGCACACACTTGACCATTCTTAACTCTATCGCCAACCTTTACTTTTATGTTTGACTGGCTATAACTAAATTCTTGATAAACGATATTGTAAGTACCATCATTTATCACAAAATACGCTCTTAATGCGCCCATTGTTCCAACGTGTGTTACTGTTCCATCGCAACAAGCGATCATTTCATTACCCGGATGGTCGATTGAACCAAAGTCCAAACCATCATGGAAATTGTTTGGTCTGCCATTTCCTGCGTGTGTACCAAAAAGTTGTCCACTCATGAAACTACTAGGATCGAGATTTGTATTTTTGATCGGTGTTCCATAGCAACGTTTTACGCCACCGCCACCGCTACCATCAATATGTTTACTATAAGCTTGTGCAAGATCAAGTCTTTCTTCAATATGAAGCTTGCCTGGTCTTTCCCAATGACACATAAAATTGATTGTAGCAACATCAATATTTGTGGATTGCTTAAATGCCGAGAGGGTCTGAGGATTAGTATATCCTGGATAAGAAATAGGTGTATTATCCATCCATTGACCTGTTTTATCTCCTTGAGCGATGATCTCTGCTTGACCCTCCAACGTTTCAGCTTGAGCATTAGACAATCCACAAATTTGAGCTTGGCGATAAAGATTGCTTTTAGGCGTCCATTGACCTAAGCCATAACCACCGCCACCGTATTCATTGGCGTTCGGGTTCAATCCAGCCGATTCCCAATGGAGATTAGCGACAACTCCTACTTGTGAATTTTTATTATAGCCATGTTTACCAAGTATTTTAGCAATTGTTTGTCCTCTAGCTATTTGTTCATTTGTAAGAGTTGCCATCTCATATCCCCCTAGTTATATACGTTACTTGCATTTGGTCCTGTTAGTACATGATCAATTTTACGATTATAGAAAACAGTCTGAGGTGCTTTATAGATCATCGGGGTATTTACTTTTGTTGAATTAGACAATCCACGAACAATAAACCCATCATAATTAACACGCTTATCTGCTGTTTGAATAAAGCGGTAACCATCTGTCAAAGGTGCTTCTTGTGCCATTAGATCACAATAGAAATTAACGCCACCGCCATATAAAGTGATAACATGTCCTTGACAACGATATAACTTTCCTGTAATCCTTAAGTTTCGGTAATGTCCGTAAACAACAACTAAACGTGAAATAGCTGTACTATTCATTCCTTCAACTTGAGAGTTACGAGAATAAACATCTACATCAATATAAGCTTGATCCACATCTTGAAATTCAAACAAGGCGTTTCTATTTCCATATGCTAGAAAATGGTTGTTGTTTTGAACATGCAAGTTATGTGCATATCCTCGATAATAACTTACGCCACCTTCGATCGTATTACTAGAAATTTCACAGAAATTAATTACATTCTGATAATCATCTTCGTTATCAATAATGATCGCTGTACAAAAGTGAATACGATTGTGTTTCACAAAAAATCCTCTAAATCCTGTGCCTCTAGTATTAATATCGCTCCCTTGCCACATACTGTTTACATCGGGAAAAGCTGTTTTGATGATTGCTTGAGAGATATTAGAGAATAGACAATTTTCAAAGGTAACCCCTCTACCTCTAGCAACAACAACATATGTTCCTTCATTTAAAGTACAGTTGCGAACAAACAAATCAAAGTCAAAACGGTTGTAATTTCGAGTATCATTAAAGAAAATTCCTTTACCACTTTGAGCGCCTTGTGGCAACCATAATGCAAAACCATCAATGTTGAAACTTTCGATGTTTACATTAAATGCCGTCATTGTTTCAAACTTTAATGTTGTTTCTCCTGATCCTAAGAAAGTCACTATTGGAACATCACGCTTTAATTCAATTGTGTTAGCAAAGCGATAATATGAATCACGTTCACAAGGAGGAAAATAAAAAGTGATACCCATTTCGCTTTTTTCTTCGAGTAATTTATTTAATATTGGTGTACAATCTGTTACACCATCTGCAATAACCCCATAAGCACTTACATCGATTGTAGTTGTCATTTTTCTTTTGTCAACAAATTCGTTGAAACTCTCTTGGTTTTCATTTCCATGTAATGTTTCATCAAAAACAACCTGTGTCGGGTTCGTTTCAGGGTGCAATAGGTAATTCTTTTGATTTTCTTCTTTCATCTTGTTCATTTGAATATCAATTCGTTCTTCCATAGGAACCTCCTTATTTTAGAGGGAAAACACAATTATCTAATGATAGATATTCGATTTTACCTACATTGTCATTCACAGTTACTTTGCCATCAGGTGCGATCGCCACATAAACCAATGCTTTTGTATCTGCTGGATTTGGTGTGTAGTATTTTGCGAAACAACCAATACGCTTTGTTCTTATCGGTCTAAAACCTTCTGGTAATGTTGTAATCACAGGGTTTGTCAAACTTTCAGTAAACTTTATCATGCCTTCGATCATACCTACTGCGCCGAGATAAGAGATTGCATTTGTTTTATCACTAGGGGTATATAATTGACAATTTGTCATTGTCAATTCAGCACGACTGGTTAAATCTAACAAGTTTTCTGTACGAACAGTTGGATATAAATTATTGTCACTTCTATCCTTCATTTGAATGTTTTTATTTGCCATTATTTTTTCCTCCTATGGTAATACAGTATACTGTATTGCTGTGTTCTCTAAACTACTTACACGAACAGCAAGATCACTTGCACTTTTTTGCGCTGCATCAGCGGTCTTTTTAGCTGCCGTTGCAACAGCACTGATACCGTCCGCTGTTGTTTTCGCTTGTTCTGCTGTTTGTTGCGCTGTACCAGCTTTTGTCAACGCTTGATTTGCGGTTGAAGTTGCTGATGTAACGTCTGTTGACAATCCATCGGCTGTTGTTTTCGCTTGTTGAGCTGTTTGTTTTGCTTCATTAGCTTTGTTCTCAATATCAACAACAGTTAACCCTAAATTAGTGTCATTATACAAAACATTTTTTGCAATGGTTACAGGCATTAAACGATTATTTTGTTTGTCTTGCATTTGAATATTTTTATCTGTCATATTACACCTCTACATAACGAATACCATCAAGATTACCGACTGTACTCTCTAATGCTGTTACTCTATTGGTTAGTTTACCAACATTTACATTTAATTCAGTTACAGCATCCTTTGCTTGATTAGCAGTAACTACAGCATTTTTAACTGAGGTATTCATTGTTTCGTTATTTTGTTTGAGTGTACCCAATTCTCCTTCCACATTCGTACCGCTATTAGTCAAAATATTAACGGCTTTTGAAACTGGAAATAAATTGTCTGATCCATCTTCGCTTGTTAGTTGTGTTCTAATGTCTGCCATTATACAGCCTCCGTTCCTTTAATATGAAGATAAATATCTCCTGTAGCGGTATTCCAACCGCTAACTTTATTGATTGCAACAATACGTAACGTGTCAATAGGATCATCACCATAATCGGTATTATCACGCTGTATTTTAAACCAAAATGTTCGATCATCAGCAACATCAGGTTTATTTTTTGTCAAAAGAATATTCACACTGTTAGCACGTGTTTCAGCAACCAAGATTTGTAATCTTTTAATTTCTTTGATATAATTTGCAAAAACAGTATCGTTGATTAAACTTTCTAGTGTACCGTCAGATAACCATTTTTTGAGTGTGTCAGTTGTGATCTCCTCTAACTTCTCAACAAAATGTTCGATAAAGTAATTTAAATAACCACTCATATCATTAACTAAAGCGCCAACTTCATTAAGATAGGAAATTAAAGCTGACACTTCTTCATCTAATAGTAATTCGTATCTGTATTCAGTATGAGGATATTTGCTAAAACGTTCTTTGAATACTGAGGGTAAACCATCAAACCGCTTGTCGGGGTTAAAATCTACCATTGCTACTACCTCCCTCCATAAACAAGGAGAAATAATCCTTCCTTGTTCATTTCTCTAAAGATCATCTTCTCAATTCTCAAAACACTTTTGCGATATTTTTCGAGTAAGTCAGCATAATCGGTGCTTCCTTTTTTACCTTTATATCGTGTAATCGTATCTTTTGTTTGATTTTGATCTTTATTAATGTCTGTGTTCTTTGTTTCTTTTTCACTAGCATTGCTTCGTGTGTTTTGATTTGTTTTGTCGTTATTGGTTTCGACACCTGTAGAACTTGTTGTTTCTTTACTTAAATCTTCTGTGATATTTGTTGCATAATTGATGACGCCTGTTCCATCGCCATTTGAAGCAATTTTTAAATCTTTTTGAGGGGTGTCTGTATACGTGTTTCTTGAGAAAGAATCGGTTGTTCCTGTGTCACGTGTATTTTTGTTTCTGTTGTCTGTTTGATCGACTTGCTTCGTTTGATTTTTCGATTCATCCCGATTCGCTTTGATGTTTGTATCAATCTCATTTAACAATTTCTGTTTCTCATCAATGGTATAGTCCATGTCATCGAAAATCGGAAACTCTTCAAGATTTGATAGGAACATCTTATTCCAATAGGGCATGTTTAGATTTAAATACTCGTCAAGATTAAACTTAAATGATCCCATCGTTTCTGATCCTATCTCTCTCAAGTAAAAGTGATTGATAAATTTTGTTTCAAATTCGGCTCGTTTTGTTTCGTCATAAAAAGGATAATCAAAATCAAACAATTGTTTTCTGCCAACTTCAATACGTTCTTTTCGAGATAATTCAGGATGGTAATAAGTGAAACTTTCAATATAGCGTTTAAGTAGCACTTGGCAACCCTCCACTCATTTGGTCTTTTTTCGATTGACCTGCAGCTAGTTGTAATTGTCGAACAGCGTCTGTTCTAAACTTCACATCAATCTTTCCTTCAAGTTCGTCACCAAAGACACGATTTACACGATCGCAAAACTCTTTTCTCGACTTTAACAAGATGTTGCCTGAACTTTCAATCTGTTCGTTATTAGATAAGACTTCTGATGTTTGCACACGTGCAGTCTTATCAACGTTTGCATTGTTAATACCTAAAAAAGTCAACACTTCATTCCATACTTCATTCAATTCGGATCGTAGTTTATCTACCACATATGGAGCATTTGTTTGCCATACATTAAAAGATTCGTCAAACTCCATATCTTTATCCACAAAAACAGCCTGATTGTTTTCATCAATTTGATTATAAGCTTGTAGCAACGAAAAATATTTCTTTTCATCTGTTTGAATAATTACAGGTGTTTTTTGCGCTCTTCGGTTCACTCGTGATATCTGGTTTATATCTGCCATATCCAAAGCAAAACGATGAAGACTTGGTAATGTAGGAACTTTCAAGTCATTGTTATACAACATGATACATTTTGATTTATCATCATCATCATCATACCTTAAAACAGGATATCTCTTGTGATACATTGCTTCGTTTGCGGTAAAGAATATAGGATTGTGATAATGATCAATTTGACCGTCTTCTGCACCGGCACAAACCATGAACCCTAGTGTAGGGTCTTTAAAGAAACCGAGATACCCATTGGTGTGTAAAGCAATTTCTAAATAACGAGGGTCAATTGATTTTGGTAAATTTTCCCATTCAAACAACTGAAACGTAAGGAGCGTGAGTTGTCTACGATAATGTTCATAGTAGCTGATTTCTTCTACATCACTTGAATAGGGTTCATTTGGATAAGGTCTGCTTTTTGCTGTATAACGGTTATTTCTAGCAAGTCCTCCACCTTTTCGTCTACTCATCTTATTCCTCCTTCCTACACATCTCCGTTGTCTTGGTTATAATTTAAAATATCGTTCGTATGCCAAAGGGTAACTCCTGCACTAAAAATTTGTTTAAGTCGTGTTAACACATCGTTACTCATTGTACCTACAATATTTGGTTCTTTTAATTTAATGAAATTCCATGATTTTCTTGTTTGTAGGTTTGGTGTAGCTACTCGATTGCTCTTTGTACCATACATTGAGAAGTAACGATTAAGTCTTGTAGCGTACTCATATTTAATTTGTTTGAATCGTAATTGATAATAATTTTGAAAGTTTCCCATAGCGAAAGATAAGTTTGATCCTAGCTGTGTAACATTATCTGGGATATTTTCGATATCTGCTACTTTACCGGCCAAAAGATTCAACCCATTCTCTTTTTCCGCAACATAGTTGTTTGCTTGTTGTCCTGATCCCATAATGTTAGTCAAACCAACAAATGGATTATTGCTTGCTAAGGCGGAAAAGATCGCCCCTCCTGTACTCATTACACTGTTTCCCATACCATGTCTAAAGGTGTTTCGTATGTTTTGTTCTTGAGCAATCAAGGAGTTTTTGTTTCCTTGCATGAATGCGGCAGCGTAGTCAGATTTAACTCCCACGTCGTTAGGATCATTATCGATTAACATCTTGTCACTTAAATTAGTAATAATGGTTGAGTTTGTTACATCATAATCAATCGGTTCAATCATGACTTTATTAGAAATCCCTAACGAACCTTTTACGTATATACTCAATTTACCTCCTGTAAGATATTCGGGTCTTATAGTCATTACATGACCCTTAGTATCTGTAATTTCTAGTAAACAATAGGGATACATAAATAGCTTAGATTCCTTAACATTAAATGGAAAACTTTCTCTAAAGTAGTTATACACATTTCCTACAAGATCAATTCTTTTAGGTACAAATGTTCTTGCTTCCTTTACACAAAAGAAAGCAAATGTTTTCATTGTTCCTGTTGGATCACTAGCATAAGTAGGGAGTGTGATCTTATACGAACCTCCAGCATTATACCTTACTGTTTTGTTAGCATGATCCACAATAAATGGTATACCTGTATATGACGTTATATACATCCCGACTATCTTATTTAAAAAAGGTTCTTTCGTTGTAAGAAACGCCATGTACTCTCCAAAGTTAGCATTACCTGCACCATTTGGTTTGTATACCTCGCCAGATGAATTGAGAGGAAGTAAATAATAGGAATAAGGCGATGGGCCTCCGACAATTGATCCTCCTGATTTATCTTCCTTATCTCCTACTGGCATTGCTTCACTTGTTAGAATAACAAGAAAATTGACTCCATCGTTAGGATGAAAAGTTGTTACATTTGTTGTTGTGTATTCTCTACCATAATCAAGCGACTCTTCAATCGTATTAATGAAAGGTATTCCGTTCGAATAATAAAGCTGTGGATGTTCTTTTGCAATGAAACTTTCTCGTATACCAATATCAAAGCGATAAGTTTGTAAAACATCAATTTCAAAAGTAACGAAACTTGTGTTGTCATTCTTATATTCAATATCAGTAACAAAGGCATACTGCCATTTACTAGGGTAAGTTTCTTCGTTTTTAAAGATGAGATAGTTACAAGCATATAAGGCGTCTTTGTGTCTATCTACTCTAAAAACTCCACCAAGTTGTGTATCCCTTTGGTAAGAACAATCCGTATTCTCGTTTAGAACAGGAAACGAATTAAAATACGATTCCTGTTCCTGTTGAGTTTTACACCACCTTGTATGTGCATAGGTGTTATCAAAAGGCACGTTAGCCAACAGTTTTACATGTGTATATCGTCTTGCCATAATTGTCCTCCTTAGCTAGAAGTAACCGTAACAAGAACCGTTGCTTGTTGACCTCCGATAGCTGTGAATGTTACTAATGATTGACCGACTTCTAACCCTTCTACGGTTACGGCTGTCGCTTTGCCTGATGTTTCTTTGACTGTTGCCTTAACCAATGATGGAGATGATGAAACAACTTCTCCTTGTTGATTTGTAGCATCAACAGGTGTAAAGGTAATATTGATATCTTTAGATGAACCTTTAGCAACGCTTACTGTTGTACTTGCAAAAGCAACTTTTGTAACTGGTTTAGTAGATGATTTTACAAAAGCAACGGCATTGCCAAACTGGGAACTAGAATATAATTGGTGGTGGTGTAACCAATAATTCCAATATAATCCTTCTGGATTGTATAGACTTGTTGTTTTGTACAATTTGTCATAGATCATAAACCATTCACTATCTACAATAACTGCCACAATATTTGACGATTCTTCGCCTTCTTTTTTAGGAAACTCATCAATAACAATTTTGTGTCCTACAAAGTCCGTTTTACTCATGTTGAATGCTGCTGCTAAAACGTCAACGTCAATTGTAGCGTCAGTATCAGCGTCAATAATAACGTATTGGTCGGCTTTAGCTGTTGATGTTCTTACACCTTGTGCATTGTAAGAATTGTTCATAAATTCAAGTTTGTTTGATGTTGCTTTGATCTTACGAATAAATTCTTTTGCATTTGATTCATTAATTTCGCCAATTTCGATCTCTTTGAATAACTCTTTTTCTTGGTAGTTTGCTATTAACAATTTCGTGTATTCAAATTCACTTATTTCATCGCCTGTGTATAAAGCATTCATTACACCGGCAACAAAACTATTGAAATTATCCCATGAAGTAAATGCTTTTTCTAGCCATGCTTCTTGGATCGTTTGTTTGTAGTAACCTTCACGATTAATTTCGTGAAACAATGTTTTTACATCGGGAACTTCCTGTTTAAATACACCTGTAACAGATTCTTCAGGATTGAATTTATGTTCCTGTGCAATGTCAATAAAAATTTCTTCGATCGTTCGACCTAAAGGCATGTTTCCTTTTTTAAACATTTTCAAAGGGTTTCGCCATGATTTGTATTGAATAACTACTTTACCAATACGATCGACTAAAGTTGAAATAAATTCATTTTTTACTACATCTAAACGTGTGATCCCAGCACCAACCGCTTGAATGTTATCTGCATTTGGCATAGGTACGTTCGCTTGAAAAAGAGATGAAGAACTATTATAAATAGCCGTCATCAATTGTAGCGGTGTTTCTACATTTGTGGCGTGAAGAACATCTTGTTCTGTAATTTTATCTGCCATGTTTGTTTCCTCCTTAAATTCCTAGATCATCTAGTGTAATATTCTGGTCTGTTTCTGGTTCGTTATTTTCTGTCGGTTCTACGCTCGCTCGTTCTCGGAACAATTTTGAGTTTGAAATAACCAACGCTTCGTTATCTTTCTTTAACTTCTCAAGCGTGCTATTTGCTGATGTCAAAGCTTCAGTTGTTGCTCCGTAGTCTTCTCGCAATGCTTCAAGATGTTCTACAATCTTTGATCTTGCCTCACCGTCTGTGACACTTTCAAGAATGCCGTTTAAAATAGCTTCGTGTTCTTTAATTTCCATATTCTTCACCTCCTTTTGATTCTATTATACCATAAAAAGTGATTCACGTGAAACATAAATCTGTGAAACACAAAAAAGAGTAGCCACATTTAAGGGCTACTCCTAAAAGGTTTTTGCGATTGGTTAACGGTCAAAACGTTTATGTGTCCATAACTTAACGGGAGCGCACGATATTTCACGTGTACATTCGCCCAATCTCGCCAAATTTGACTCTTGTTAACTATCACAAGAATATTTTACCATACTTTGCAAAGGATGTAAATAATTTATTTTTTGAAATTTCCTGTTTTTACTAATGTTACTGCTTCAATTTAACGTGTTTCTTTTGCGTAGATTTCTTCAAAATCATGTAAAGAAATATCAACATAGTGTTCGGTATCGTACCCATCAATCGTTCCTTCGTCACGTACAATAAACATTGCTTTATAGGTCAATTATTAGTCCTCCTTATTTGATTGTAAACATTGTGTCTACTAATACCACGCCACCTTGTGTTCTTTTCGGTAGCAACTTTCCATAGCTTGAAAAACCAACTTCAAAATTGTCAAAAGTTACAAGCTCTTTTATTCGATCTGGCATACCAGCGCACTTTACATTTAATTCGCCATCAATTTCTTCTACGTATGTTTTCTGACGAATGAATTTTGCTCGTTGAAACGTGCTTTCATGCCCCCAATAACCAAGTTTTTTAGGATCAACCAAGTGATCGATTGCTTCTGGAACTTCTGTTCCTACTAGATGAATGCTATCTGTATCACAATAAATAATGCGATCAAAACATTTTTGAGCGGTTGTAATGGTAGTATATCTACCCCAAGCCGTCACAAAACTAGCAAGCGGAACATAAACAGGATCTCTTAATTCTTCTTCTCCTAGTGTCAATCGAACAATGCCGTCCTCGCCCATGTAAGGCACTTTTCCTGTAATGTCAGGGTTTGTTCCGAACTTTCCATACAAGCTATTTAACATACCTTTGGCGTTCGCTTTTCTAGCTCCTTCAGTGGTATTCTTTACTTCAATCCATTTGTCGATCCAACCTTTGAACATATCACAAGAAGCTTTGAACATATAGCCATACGTGTAATGTATCTCTAAAATGTCGTAATGGTCAAAGAACAATTCAAGATCAACGTTTGTAAGTGTAAGATCAATTAATTCATCGACTCCAAGTTTGTTTACGCTCGAATCAAGATATTCGTTTTGAATAAATAATGAGCTTTGCTTAACTTGAATGGTTGGAATATAACCCTCCTTTAAACGAAACCTTACTTTGATATTTTGAATGTAAAGTGGATAGTCGTTGTTCGGTTTGTATTCTCCCTCATAGAATAGAGGTGTTCCATATGGTAAAGGTCTTACATACATTTGAGAGGGATACAAAGAGTTAACATCAAAGACAATGCCATCGCCTATTTCTTTCCCTTGAAAAACTTTGTTTACCCAAGTAAAGCCGCCTTTGTATGCTTTACGTAAGTCTTTATCAAACCCTAAAGACAAAATAGGAAACCATTGTTTGAAAGTTGTTTTTCCATGTGTAGCTTTTAGCCAATCTTTGTAATCGCCTAAAGCGTCACTCCCTCTAGTCATTCGAGTTAGTCCTTGATCGAATTGAATTTTTAATGCCATCGCTATAATCTGAATGTCGTTCTTTAAATACTCCCACTCATCTTTTGTCGGTTTGTAACCAATAGGTCTTTCTTTTGTATAATCTATTTCGCCTTTTTTTATAGGAAAATTAAAAGCTTCTGCAATTTGTTTCACTGGAAAAGGATATTTTTTAAGGCTATCATAAATTATTGTTCGAGATTTCTCTTTTTTCGTTTTACCTGATTTTGTTGTTGTGTAATTAACTTCCCAACAAATTTCCAAAGCATACCATTGACCCATATTTGAGATGAGTGTGGAGAATGTTCGATCTTCTTTCGCTTCTTTACACCATTTGAAACCGTTTTTGAATAACCATGAAAGCATAAACTCTCCGTCAAATTTTTCGTTGTGGAAATAAATGTCTGTGCTGCCTTGCATTTTGCACCACTCAAAAAAAGAATCGATTTCTAAACCGAACGTTATATTGTCAACATTGTCTATATCGCATACGCCCCACGACCATACACGACAATCGTTGAGATCAGTTGTTGTTTCAAAGTCGCCTGTATATTTCTTAATCATAATTCTTCTCCTGTTTCTGAATTAATTGTGATGTTCTTCGTAGGGTTATATGAGGGGACCTCTCCACCTGTTTCAGTTTCAATCACTTTCGCAATCTTACTGTAAACTTGTTCTTTTTTCTGTTGTACTTCTGCTTCATCATAAATGTAGTCAAGGTTCATGTCTAAGAAGTTAGTAACATAGGTTTTCATAAATAGATCAAGCCCCATTGAATCAAGTAAACGAACAATGTCGTCTGCATCTGAATTGAAAATAGTAAACATTGCTTGCCTGAAATTGTCGTAATAAAGTTGATCTCTCTCGTCAAAATATTGTTCGTCTTGTTTTCCTATATTTTCTAAATAAGACTGAACTCCTTCTGGAGAAGTAAAAGAATCAATATTAAAATCTGGTATTGATTGAAAAGGTAAGTCAGCACCTAGCTCTGTTAAAATCGTTGGTGTGACAATTGTGTTTTCTGTTGGTTTCTTAATCTGAAGTTCGTTAAGCTCTTTGTAGTGTTCTTCTTTTGCTTTTTGAGCTTGTTCTGTTTTAAACTGCGCTTCTTTGATTTGCGCTCTTGAGATAGCAACATTTCGCTTGTTGATCTCAAAAATGTAATTCTCGTTGTAAGGTTGTGCAAAGTCTACCAACTCATCTAATAATTTGTTGAAATCACTACGACTCATATTTGTTGATTTTACGTAGTCAATAAGGCTTTTCTTTGATGTTGGAACAGTTGGTAGTTGTCTTTCCTCAACTCCTTTTTGTCTTAAACGATTGTACTTTTTACGAGCTTTGTTAGATTTTCCATAAATTTTCTCTAACTTCGATCTATCGTTCTTTGATATTCTTACTGTCAATTCTACACACCTCAATGTAGAAACATAATAAAAACCACCTAGCGAGATTCGCTAAGTGGTTTACTAGATTCCTGTATTTTATGCTACAGTGAAACCACTTGTAGATTTACAAATTTTTGTCCACCGTTTGATTTTCCTTCTACAAAAGAAATTTTTGGTTTGATGTCAGGGTTAGCACTCATCATATCAATTAGATTTTTAGCTGATTTTGTTGCTACTGCTGATACACCTGCATAAGTTTTACCATCTTCTGTGAAGAAAGCGACTAGCTCTGCTTGTGATGGTTCGGCTCCACCAAAGCCAGAAACTTCGTCTGAGTAAACTAGAATGTCTTTCAATTCTAAAACTTCTCCGATTGCGTTACGTAACGGAATTGAAGCTCCGTTTGTGGCATTGAATACTTGTAACATTCCTTCTGGTGTTTGTGTGTCAAATGTGCTTTTTACGATTTCCATGATTCTAATCTCCTCTGTTTTCTTTTAGTTTTGTTTTATTAGGCTTGTGTTGATTTGTCTGCTAACTCGATAAATTTATCGACTGGCATTGTGTAAAGCGCTGTTTCATGTGAAACATTTGTTACTACTACGTTTTTATCAGGGTTTTTACGTTTGATCGCTGATAAAGCTTTTTCTTCTGAAAGTTTTCCTGTTAGTACAACTGATTCGCATGGTACAATTGTAGGTGCTCCATCTTGTACGATAACTTCTGAAAATTCCACTTTAGTTGATGTCACGTTTCGTTGCATTAGTTTTCGACTCATTCTTTTCCCCTCCTTTTGTAATTTGATAAGAATGATTGAGGTGTGAAGTAAGGTATTTTCCGTTCCCTTACTACTCTTTTAGTATAACATGATGTGTTATATTTGTAAAGGTTTTTGTGTAATTATTTTACTAGTTTTTGTAATCTTTTTTCGAGTGATATGATTTCCGATTTCAGATTTATGATCTTTGTGTTGTAATAATCTATTAATCTTACTGACGGAATTTCAAACAGACGTTCTTCTCTTGTGTAATAAAACGATAAAACATATCTTTCTTCCGGATCTTTAGCAATATCGTTTAATTCGTCCAACAGTTCCTCCAGTTCATCCCTTTTTAATTTAATTCTGAGAATTGTTGATCTAATCTCATCTATTTGTTCTAGTGAGTATTTCATTATTTCTCCTCCAAAATTTCTATAATTTCATCTTGTATTTCTAAAATCGCTGTTGTTAATTTTAACTTTTCTTTTTCTAAATTATTTATTACTTGTTCTTTTGTGATAGAAACAAGTGTAAGATAATGATTGTCGTACGAAACTTTAATACGGTATGGATCGCCCGATGATTTTTTAACTTCATCTATACATTCGGTAATGTATTTAAGATGTGTTTTATTGTGTTTCATACGATTTTTTAATGAAATTAGTTCATCTAATTGTTTATAACTTGTTTTCATTGTTTTTCCTCCAATAGTTTTGAGATTGTTTCTTTTGTTTTTATCAATTCTGTGTATAATACTTTTCTTTGCTCTTGTAAAGCGTTAAGTGTGATATCTTTACTAAACTCCACAGTAAAACAAGATGAATGTGTATTATAACCTATTTCAACATCTTCCTTATCTAAAGTAACACGAATAGAATCTCGCATATTACTTAAAGATGCAATGTCTCTGATTAAATTGTTAACTTGTTTTAACTCAAACGACAAGTCTCTCATGTAAGTAGTTGCTTCTGTAAGTTTCATATTAGTCACCTCCTTTACCTTACAAATATATTTTATCATAAAAATACATATTTGTAAACTATAATCACCATAAATATGTGTGTATTTT
>OJJF01000389.1_pt1 | contig 18098 bp, 17 predicted proteins | sample 1596121 | NCBI WGS metagenome assembly OJJF01 (sample SAMEA4350135, study PRJEB24818) | metagenome | biome: human; feature: gut; material: faeces | place: Denmark | collected 2013-09 | reverse complement strand
ATGTCAAGAAACCTGGATCGCCTGGAAGAAGCGGGCTATATTACCAGAGAGAAGCATCCCGACTGCAGGCGTTCTTTCCTGATTGTCCTGACGAAGGAAGGGAGAAACAGGGCCGCTCAGGTATATGAGGATTTCAGGCTCATTGACGAACGGATCTGGCAGGGATTTACAGAAGAAGAAATGGCGGTATTTCTGTCCTGTGCGAAGAAAATTATCGGAAATCTGAAATCGGAAACGGAGAAAACCCCCGAATCCCCCGGAAATTAGCGCTTGCGTTTTGTATACAATGGTGCTATAGTATTATATGGTTAATATGGTTACTAGAGTAGAGTGGACTTCCGGTCCACTCTTCTTTATTGATGTGGCAACATACAACTGAATACAGAAAGGATCTGGTGAACGAATGTCAAAAGGCAAAGCGGTGGAAAACCGTACGGAAGAACTGCTCGCTCCCATTGCGGAAGAAAACGGTGTGGAGATCTACGATGTGGAGTATTTGAAGGAAGGCAGTGACTGGTATCTGAGGGCATACATTGATAAGCCGGAAGGAGTGAATATCCAGGACTGTGAAAATGTGAGCAGGGCGCTTTCCGATAAGCTGGATGAAGTGGACTTTATAGACGACGCATATATCCTGGAGGTTAGCAGCCCGGGACTCGGCAGAACGCTTAAGAAGGATAAACACCTTGAAAAAAGCCTGGGTGAAGAAGTGGAACTGCGGCTTTATAAGCCCAGGGATAAGCAGAAGGAATTTACGGGTATCCTGAAATCGTTTGATGCAGACAGCGTTATTATAGAAACGGAAGAAGAAGAAAAAGTTTTTGCAAGATCCGAAATCGCGCTGATAAGGCTTGCATTTGATTTTTAAATATTTTTGGAGGTTAAAGCAATGAATAAGGAATTAATGGAAGCGCTGGATATTCTGGAAAAAGAAAAAGAAATCAGCAAGGAGACACTTTTTGAGGCGATTGAGAATTCCCTGCTTACGGCGTGCAAAAACCATTTCGGCAAAGCGGATAACGTGAAGGTGGAAATTGACCGGAAAACCTGCGATTTTCTCGTGTATGCGGAAAAGGAAGTGGTGGAGACAGAGGATGACGTGGAGGATGACTGCCTGCAGATCGCCCTGGAGGATGCCCAGGAGATTTCCAAGAGAGCCAAGGTGGGAGATGTTATTCATGTGGAAATCAAGTCCAAGGAATTCGGGCGTATTGCCACACAGAATGCCAAGAACGTGATACTGCAGAAGATCAGGGAAGAAGAAAGAAGCGTAATTTACAATCAGTATTTTGAAAAAGAAAAAGATGTGGTTACCGGCGTTGTCCAGAGATATGTGGGTAAGAACATAAGCATTAATTTAGGAAAGGCCGATGCCCTCCTGAATGAAAGCGAGCAGGTAAAGGGCGAGGTATTCAAGCCCACCGAGAGAATCAAGGTCTATATCCTGGAGGTGAAGAACACACCCAAGGGACCGCGTATCCTTGTGAGCCGCACCCATCCGGAGCTGGTTAAGAGGCTGTTTGAATCCGAGGTTACCGAAATCAAGGACGGAACGGTAGAAATCAAAAGCATCGCCAGAGAAGCGGGAAGCCGTACGAAAATGGCTGTCTGGTCCAACAATCCCAACGTTGACGCGGTGGGCGCCTGCGTAGGTATGAACGGCGCCAGGGTAAACGCCATTGTGGATGAGCTTCGCGGCGAGAAGATCGATATCGTCAACTGGGATGAGAACCCCGGAAACCTGATTCAGAATGCACTTTCCCCTGCCAAGATTGTTGCCGTATTTGCGGATCCTGATGAAAAAACCGCAAAGGTTGTTGTTCCTGATTACCAGCTTTCCCTGGCAATCGGCAAGGAAGGACAGAACGCCAGACTGGCGGCAAGGCTGACAGGTTACAAGATAGATATCAAGAGCGAGACTCAGGCCAAGGATGCACCCGGCTTCCGTTACGAGGATTATCTGGATGATGATTACGATGAGGAAGACGGCGAATACGAGGAAGAGTACGACGGCGATTATGAGGAGTCTGAGGATTCCGGGGAATATGCCGGAGAGGAAGCCTATGAGGAAGCTCCTCTTGAAGAAACCTTCGACGAGAACCTGGATGAAGCTTCGCAGGAAGAACTGACAGAGGATGACGGAGAGAACTATGAATAAGAAAGTTCCCATGAGACAATGCGTAGGCTGCGGCGAAATGAAGGGCAAAAAAGAAATGATGCGCGTCCTGAAGACTGCAGAAGGAGACATTGTACTGGATGTGACCGGTAAAAAAAATGGAAGAGGCGCTTATCTTTGCAAATCCATGGAATGCCTGAAAAAGGCAAGGAAAGGCAAAGGCCTGGAGCGCTCCTTCAAGATGAATATTCCAAATGAAGTATATGACAGTCTGGAGAGGGAGTTTGAGGAGTTTGAAGCAGAATAAGATTTTATCCCTGCTGGGTCTTGCCACCAGGGCTTCATCAGTGGTCAGCGGTGAGTTCATGACGGAAAAGTGTGTGAAGTCCGGTGCTGCAAGGCTGGTGATCGTAGGAAATGATGCCTCTGACAATACAAAGAAAAACTTCCGGAACATGTGCGAGTACTACCGCGTACCCTTTTACCTCTATGATACCAAGGAGGGGCTGGGACACGCGATGGGAAAGGAAATGAGGGCATCCCTGGCGGTAACAGATGACGGGTTTGCCAAAAGCCTGATCGGACATTTGGAAGAAGCCAAGTAGACGGAGGTAGCAGCATGGCAAAAACGAAAGTATTTGAACTTGCAAAAGAGTTAGGTATACACAGTAAAGACGTAATCACATTTCTTCAGGGCAAAGGGGTGGAGGCGAAAGCCGCCCAAAGCTCCATTGAAGACGATGCGACAGCGATGGTAAAGAAACATTTTGGTAAAAGCGAAGGAGAAAAACGCGTAGTGGAAGAAGCATCCATGAAGACGACGGGCGTTACGCCGGAAAAGAAAACAGAGAATACGCAGAATGAAAATCACGGAAAGCAGGAGCAGGTCCAGACTGCGGCAGCGCAGCCTTCTGCAGCGGCACAGCCTGCCGCTGAGCACCGTGAAGGCGGCGCAGCCGATGCGCCGGTGAAAAAGAAGAAAAACATTATTTTTGTGAGCAATCCGCACAACAGCAAAATGCAGTCCGGCGGACAGCGTCAGTCCTCAGCCGGGAATAAACCCGGTGTGTCTGGAAATAATGGAGACAGAAGGGGCAGCAACAACGGAAATAATGGAAACAATGGAAACAACGGCGGCAGAAATAATTCCGGCCGCGGTAACAATTCCGGCGGGCAGGGAAGAAACAGCCAGAACCGTCAGAATAATAACCAGAACCGTTCTTCAGGAAGAATCGGTTTTGAACAGCCCAAGCTGATCAAGCCCCTTACCAAGCCTTCACAGCCCCAGATGCCCGATGAGAGGCTGGAAGAACAGCGCAGGCGTGCGGAAGCTGCGGAAAGAGCAGCCAGAGAACAGAAAGCAAGAGAAGAAAAAGCTGCCGCGGAAAAAGCGGCAAGGGCCGAGAGAAGTGATAACAGGAATGAAGGAAGAACGGATAACAGAAGCGACAGGCCGCAGAACAGCCGCCCGGAGGGCAGCAGGCCGCAGGGCAGCCGTCCGGACAGCGGCAGGACAGACAGGCCGCTGTCCAGAAATCCGAGAAACGACAGACCGCAGGGCGGACGCACGGACACAAGGGCGCCCAGAAGCGACAGGCCGCAGGGCAGACCTGGTGAAGGCCAGAGCCGTCCGGGCTTTGGCGGCGGCCAGAGGCCTGGCCAGGGCTTTAACCGTAATGCAAATGGCGGCAGACCTGGCGGCAATAGTGACCGTCCTCAGGGAGACCGTACACAGGGCGCAGGCGGAAGGCCGGACGCTAAACGTGCCGCGGACAATAAATTCAGGAAGCCTGCGCCGGGCGGCAAGAGTTTTGTCCCCGAAAGCCCGATTAAAGAAGGCGAGAAGCACAGGGATGAAGAGAAGCGCCGCAGCAGCCAGGAGAGGGATAAACGCTCCAGGAAAGACCTTATTTACGAAGAGGACAATGCGGCAAAGAACAAACTGAAAAACAAGGCCGGCAGATTTATCAAGCCGGAGCCTAAGAAGGAAGAGGCTCAGGAGGAGCAGATCAAGGTTATTACCGTAGGTGATACCATCACCATTAAGGAACTGGCCGATAAAATGAAGCTGCTGCCTGCCGCAATCATCAAGAAGCTGTTCCTGGAGGGCAAGGTTGTTACCCTGAATCAGGAAATTTCCTATGAAGATGCGGAAAATATCGCCATTGATTATGACATTATCTGCGAAAAAGAAATCAAGGTGGATGTCATTGAAGAACTGCTGAAGGAAGACGAAGAGAACGAAGAGGATATGATTTCCAGGCCTCCTGTTATCTGTGTTATGGGTCATGTTGACCATGGTAAAACCTCCCTTCTGGATGCTATCAGAAAGACAAATGTAACAGACCGTGAAGCGGGCGGAATCACCCAGCACATCGGCGCTTATACCGTACAGATTAACGGACAGAAAATCACCTTCCTGGATACTCCCGGACATGAGGCGTTTACAGCCATGCGTATGCGCGGCGCCAACTCCACGGATATCGCGGTCCTGGTGGTTGCGGCGGACGACGGTGTTATGCCCCAGACCGTGGAAGCGATCAACCATGCAAAGGCTGCAGGCATTGAAATCATCGTTGCTGTAAATAAGATGGATAAACCCAATGCCAATATCGACAGGGTAAAGCAGGAACTGGCAGAATATGAGCTTATTCCCGAGGAATGGGGCGGAAGTACCGTATTCGCACCGGTATCCGCAAAGACCGGCGATGGCATCAACCAGCTGCTTGAGATGATCCTGCTTACTTCGGAAATCCTGGAACTGAAGGCCAACCCCAACAGACAGGCAAGAGGCCTTGTCATCGAAGCGGAGCTGGATAAGGGACGCGGACCCGTGGCAACCGTGCTGGTACAGAAGGGAACCCTCCATGTGGGCGACTTTATTTCCGCCGGCGCATGCCATGGCAAGGTTAGGGCAATGATAGACGATAAGGGCAGACGCGCCAAGGAAGCAGGACCTTCCACACCTGTGGAAATCCTGGGCCTTTCCGATGTTCCCAATGCCGGAGAGGTATTCCTGGCACATGAGAACGACAAAGAGGCGAGAGCCTATGCGGAAACCTTTATCGCACAGAATAAAGAGAAGAAGCTGGAAGAGACAAAGGCTAAAATGTCTCTGGATGATCTGTTCAGCCAGATTCAGGAAGGCAATCTGAAGGAACTGAACCTGATTATCAAGGCCGACGTACAGGGCAGCGTGGAAGCGGTAAAACAGAGCCTGCTTAAGCTGACCAATGAAGAAGTGGTTGTAAAATGCATCCACGGCGGCGTAGGCGCCATCAACGAATCCGATGTCACCCTGGCCGCAACCTCCAATGCCATCATTATCGGCTTCAATGTCCGTCCGGATGCAACGGCGAAGGCAACGGCCGAAAGAGAGGGCGTGGATATCCGTCTGTACAGAGTTATTTACCAGGCTATCGAGGATATCGAAGCCGCAATGAAGGGTATGCTGGATCCTGTATTTGAGGAGAAGGTTATCGGCCATGCGGAAGTGCGTCAGATTTTCAAAGCATCCGCAGTGGGCAACATTGCAGGTTCCTATGTGCTTGACGGTGAGTTCAAGAGAGACTGCAAGGTGAGAATTACCAGAGACAAGGATCAGATTTATGAAGGCACTCTGGCAAGTCTCAAGCGTTTTAAAGATGATGTGAAGGAAGTACGTTCCGGATATGAATGTGGTCTTGTCTTTGACGGCTTTGACCAGATTCAGGAGGGCGATATCGTGGAAGCCTACATTATGGTGGAGGTTCCCAGGTAAGCTGCGAAGGAATGCTGCCTCACAGGTAGGAGTAATATGAGAAAAAACAGTGTTAAAAATACCCGGATCAATACGGAGGTGCAGAAGGTGCTTGCCGAAACCATCCGGGGGGAAATAAAGGATCCCAGAATCGCTCCCCTTACTTCAGTGGTAGCGGTGGAGGTTTCTCCGGATCTGAAGACCTGCAAGGCATGGATCAGCGTGCTTGGGGATGAAAAAGCCCAGGCGGATACGCTGGCCGGCTTAAGAAGCGCCGCCGGCTTTATCAAAAGCAGGCTGGCGAAGGAAATCAATCTTCGTATTACGCCGGAGGTATGTTTTATCATGGATCAGTCCATTGCCTACGGAGTAAACATGTCCCATAAGATTGATGAAGTTATGGGCAGCGCAGGGACGCAGGCGGAGACGGATGAGGAAGCCGGAGAAGAATAAGCCGGCAGATGCTTCCGCCTGGCGCATGTTTGACAGCAGGGAGGTCTGATATGAAGCTTTTGGAAGAATGTAAACAGGCAAAAAGGATAGGGATCAGCGGACATATCCGTCCGGACGGAGACTGTGTCGGTTCCTGTATGGGCCTTTACCTTTATTTGAAAAAGGTAAGGCCCGATGCGGACCTTCATATTTTTCTGGAAAAACCGGCTGATATTTTCAGCTGCATCAGCAGTGTGGAAGAAATTGACAGCGAATACGGTGAGCAGGAACGCTTTGATGTGTTTTTCGCCCTGGATACTGCGTCCGACCGCCTGGGAGGAGCAGAAGCGTATTTCAACAGCGCTGTGAAAAAGATAAATATTGACCACCATATCAGCAATAAGGGCTGCGGGGATGTGAATTATGTGGTTCCCACAGCCAGCTCTACAAGCGAGCTTATTTATGATCTGACGGAAAAGGAACAGCTGGACGAAGAGATTGCCAAAGCGCTTTATATCGGCATTATCCATGATACGGGCGTGTTCCAGTATTCCAATACGTCGCCGGAAACCCTTCGGGCGGCGGCAAAGCTGATTTCCTATGGCTTTGATTTCAGCCGTCTCATAGAAGAGACATTTTATGAAAAAACCTATCTGCAGACGCAGATACTCGGCCGCGCACTGCTGGAAAGCATCCTTTTCATGGACGGAAAATGCGTGGTCAGCGTCATTGACAGGAAAACCATGGATTTTTACGGCGCCTCGCCACAGGATCTGGAGGGCATTGTAAGCCAGCTTCGCAGTATCAAGGGCGTGGAATGCGCCATATTCATGTATGAAACAGGCGTGCTGGAGTATAAGGTGAGTATGAGATCCGGCGGCCTCGTCAATGTATCGCAGATCGCTTCCTATTTCGGAGGAGGCGGGCATGTGCGCGCGGCGGGCTGCACCATGAACGGCACCTGCCATGATGTAATCAATAATCTTTCGTTACATATTGAAAAGCAGCTGTAACTATCCGGCCAGCGGGCATTTTTTTGCCCGTTAAGCCTGACCGGACGGCTGGAAACAGTTTATCAAGGAGCGGAATACATGATAAACGGCATTCTGAATGTCTATAAAGAAGCGGGCTTTACCTCCCATGATGTGGTGGCAAAGCTGCGCGGCATATGCAGGCAGAAAAAAATCGGCCATACAGGTACCCTGGATCCGGAAGCGGTCGGGGTACTTCCTGTTTGCCTGGGCAGCGGCACGAAGCTGTGTGATATGCTTACTGATAAAAGCAAGGAATATGAGGCTGTGCTTCTTCTGGGACAGGTGACGGATACCCAGGACGTGACCGGAACGGTATTGGAGGAGCATGAGGTGACGGTGGATGAAGAGCAGGCTGTGGAGGCTATCCGATCCTTTGTGGGGGCTTATGAACAGATCCCGCCCATGTACTCTGCGCTGAAGGTGAACGGCAAAAGGCTGTATGAGCTGGCCAGGGCGGGGAAGGAAGTGGAGAGGAAGGGCCGGCCGGTGGAAATCCACAACATCGAAATACTCTCCGTCAGCCTGCCGGAAATCACCTTCCGCGTTGCCTGCTCCAAAGGAACCTATATCAGGACCTTATGCCATGATATCGGACAGAAGCTTGGCTGCGGCGGCACTATGAAAAGCCTGAAGCGCACAAGAGTAGGCATTTTTACCATTGACGGCGCGCTGAAGCTTTCCCAGCTGGAAGAACTGGCGGCGCAGGGCAGGCTGGAAGAAAAGGTGATACCTGTGGAAGCGATGTTTACAGAGCTTCCTGCCCTTACGGTGAAGGACGCTTTTGCCAGGCTGATAGAAAACGGGAATGCCTTTTATCCCGGCCAGGCGGAGGAAAGCGTAAGGACTCCGGACGGCGGACAGGTGAGAGTGTATGACAGAAAAGGACGTTTTTACGGCATTTATGCCTTCTCGGAGGAGAAGGAAAGGTATCAGCCCGTAAAAATGTTCCTGTAATGTGACCGTGAAGGAACCAAACCCTTTAGATAAATATCCCGCAGAAATAACGGAAAGTACGGATACTGGAGTGATTCAATGCAGATAATTTCGGGTACGACAGAATTTGAATGTAAACACCATACGGCGGTGGCCATCGGCAAATTTGACGGCATTCATCAGGGCCACAGAATGCTTCTTTCTCAGATTCTGAAGGCAAAGGAGGATGGGCTGCAGTCGGCGGTTTTCACCTTTGATCCCCCTCCAGGGGTGTTTTTTTCAGGGAAGCCGCAGGCGGAGCTGACAACCAAGGAAGAAAAAAGACGGGTTTTTGACCGGATGGGAATCGATCTTCTGATTGAATTCCCCATGAATGCGGAAACCGCGGCCATGCCGCCGGAGACCTTTGTCCGGGAAGTGCTGCATGACAGGCTGCAGACAAGGTTTATTGCGGCAGGGACGGATCTTTCCTATGGAGACAGAGGAAAGGGGGACTGGCATCTTCTGCAGGCCATGTCCGAACAGATGGGTTATCAGGTACAGGTTATCGACAAAATCATGTATAACGGCCGGGAGATCAGCTCCACCTTTGTGCGGGAAGAGGTGCAGAAGGGGAATATGGAGCTGGCGGAACGGCTTTTGGGCGCTCCCTACTGTGTGGCGGGGACCGTCATGCATGGGAAAAGGCTGGGAAGGACGCTGGGGATGCCCACGGTGAACCTTTTTCCTCCCAGGGACAAGCTCCTGCCCCCAAACGGCGTGTATCTTTCCCGGTTATCCGCCGGAAACAGACAGCTGAACGGCATTACAAATATCGGCTGCCGGCCTACGGTGAGCAACAGCGGCCAGATGAGCGTGGAAACATATCTTTATGATTTTAATGAGGAAATCTACGGGGAATATGTGGAGGTGAGCCTGTACTCCTTCTGCCGTCCGGAGATGAAGTTTTCAAGTGTGGAAGAATTAAAGCAGAATATGGCCCGGGACATAGAAGCGGGCAGGGAATATTGGAAAAACCGGAGGCTGTGACGTCTCCGGTTTTTCTGTGACCTGCAGATATGCTGTTTCAGGTGTTTGCTTATGCGGCTCAGGGCCTGCAGACCTTGCAGGCGCCATAACCGGCGGCGAGGGCGTCGGACAGGTCGATGGAAATTTTGCTTTTCTCCAGATAACGGCAGCTTGCTCTGTGATATTTATTGCCGGTAGCCGTGATGTAAACGGTTTTCTCCTGAGGCTTGTCCGCTGTTACCTGCGGCACTTCCTGTTGCTGCGGCGCAGGGACAGTCTGTCCTGCCAGGGCCGCCGTAAATACAGGTGACGCCCAGTAGCGTGCGCCGTCAAAGCCTATCAGCCCGGCGGCAATGCCATTCTGCAGCAGTGTCGCATCAGCGGGCGCATACAGCGTCCAGCCCGCGGCTTCAAAAACAGCGGCGATGGCGGCATCCGGTGCGGGAGCCGTCTGGGCGGGAGCGGGGGCCGCCTGGGGCGGAGCTGTTTGGGAAGGCGCTGCAGGTGCAGGGGTGGCGGCTTCGGCATTGGGACCAACCGGGCTTCCCTCAGGGTTGGTGCATACGCCTGTTTCATCCAGGTAATACCAGAGATCACCCACCTGAATCCAGCCTGTCTGCACGAAACCGGCGGCATCCAGATGATAGATGCCCGTCCCGGCCTGCACCCAGGTGTTGGCGGCAAAGCTTCCGTCATCGTTCTGGAACTTTACCCCTGACGTATCCTGGACAAAGCCTGCGGCCGAAACCGTGGACGAGAAGGCGAAGCTCAAAAGCAGGGCTGTGGTTAACAGAGTCACTATCCTTTTTTTCATTGCATATCCTCCTTATTCCCCAATAAAATCTTTTCCTTAGTATACCATTTTCTGGTTAAACAGCCAACAAAATTTATCTGTATATTGTAAGCGTCTGATACAAAAATCAACATTTTCCCCATTTCCTCTTGTAACTTTCTTAAGAATCCCTTAAAATATACGTAAAGTGTGCGTAAATAAAAAGTAAAATCGATGTATAATGCAAACCCTGGAGAAAAGGCCGAAAGGCCTTTTTCGCAGGTGGGAAGGAAAAAGACAAAAGATGAGTATAGGTGCGATGCTGTTGTCAATGGCCGGGGGCCTTGGATTGTTCCTGTTTGGCATGCGGCTGATGAGCGAGAGTATTGAGAAGGCGGCGGGTGCCAAGCTGAGGGGCATCCTGGAGATGTTTACCAAGAACCGCTTTGTTGGAATGCTGGTCGGTATTATTTTTACAGCGGTTATACAGTCCTCCTCGGCGTGTACGGTAATGGTGGTCAGCTTCGTCAACTCGGGGCTGATGAATCTGTATCAGGCGGCGGGTGTAATCTTTGGTGCCAATATCGGTACTACGGTGACCTCCCAGCTTGTTTCCTTTAACCTTTCTGAGATAGCCCCGGTATTCCTTCTGGCAGGGATCCTGGGCATCATGTTCTGCAAGCGGCAGAACATTGTTAAAATCTGTCATATTATCCTTGGCTTCGGCGTTCTTTTCATGGGCCTGTCCGGGATGTCCAGCGCCATGTCGGGTATGCGGGACATGCCGGAGATAGTGCATATTCTTTCTTCCCTGACAAGCCCGATGCTTGCCATTCTTGTAGGGACGCTGCTGACAGCGGTAATCCAGAGCTCCTCTGTAACGGTAAGTATTGTGCTGCTGATGGCAAATCAGGGGCTGCTGGAGCTTCCCATCTGTCTGTTTATCATACTCGGCTGTAATATCGGCGCGTGTACCTCCGCGCTGCTGGCATCCCTGAGCGGCAAGAAGGATGCCAAGAGGGCTGCCATGATCCATTTCCTGTTCAATGTAATAGGAACGGTATTGATGTATATCATCCTTAAGCTTGCCATGGGTCCGATTATCGATCTGCTTCATATTGTTTCCGGCTCCAACCCGGGACGTTTCGTGGCCAACGCCCATACTATTTTCAAGGTGTTCCAGGTACTGGCGCTTTTCCCGTTTGCCGGCCTGATCGTCAAAATGACCTATTTCTTCGTGCCTGGCGAGGACATGAAGATGGACGACCGCGACAATTTCACGCTGAAATATATCGGGGACAGGACCGTTTTCAATCCGGCTACGGCGGTGGTAGAGGTGGACAAGGAGCTGAAGCGTATGGCTGATCTTGCCTCCGACAACCTGAACCGCGCCATGAATGCGCTGATAACCCTAGATGAGGAAGATATTGAAACCGTTTATTCGGTGGAGAAGAATATCAACTTCCTCAATCATTCCATTACCAACTATCTGGTTAAAATCAACCAGACCACACTGCCCATTGAGGATCAGAAGAGCATCGGCGCCCTGTTCCATATTGTAAATGATATTGAAAGAATCGGCGATCATGCGGAAAATGTGGCTGATGCGGCAAGACAGAGAAAGGCCACTGGCGTAGGCTTCAGCAAGGAGGCGCAGCATGAGCTGGGACAGATGCTGGATATGGTCAATACGATCATCCGTTTTTCAGTGGAAATGTTCTCCACAGGCTCTGATGAGCGTGCCGAGGATGTGGCGAATCTGGAGGATGCCATTGACGAGAAGGAACGGGAAATCCAGAAATCCCACATAGAACGTATGACCAAGAACCTGTGTACGCCGGAGGCCAGTATGATTTTCTCCGATGTGGTGAGCGGACTGGAAAGAGTGGCGGATCATGCCACCAATATCGCATTTGCCATGAACAATACGGAATATGAAGTAAGTAAAGCTATGTAATAATAATGAAAATGCTCCCGCCGCCGCCTTTGGCCGGCAGGAGGCAGAAAAGAGTCCTTCCATCCAACGCTTCCTTTCTGAAACGGATGAAAGGACTTTTTCTTTGCGGCGGAAGGGTAACTGTGAAGGGACACAACGGTTATATTAGAAATAAATTCCAGGAAATAAGGGGAAATATGGATTGACAGGGAATTAAAATTTGAATATAATACGATTGTAACAATATTGTAACATTTTGAAAGGAATCTGTAAAAATTCCCTCAGGAACGAAGCAGATGCAGGATAATTAACAGGAGAAATATTTTTATGTTAAAAGGAACAAAAGCAATTGGCGTGTTGGCGGCTGGATTTGTATTATATACCGGAATGACTGTAATGGCGGCCGGAAACGGCAGTGTTGTTGTGCCCTCGGCAGGCGTTGGAGAGATTCTGGAAGCGAACGTGGAGGAAGAAGAATACCTTGCGGCGGCGGAAGAAGCTAAAATAGAAAGAAAAGCGATCTACGGCTTCAGTAATCTGGGAATAGCCAATGTATCCAATTATCTGAACGTGCGTGAGAAACCCAGTGAGGACGGCAAGCTTGTTGGCAAGATGAGCAAGAACAGCGGCTGCGACGTGCTTGAAATCAAGGACGGCTGGGCGCATATCAAATCCGGCAAGGTTAACGGATACGTAAAAGCTGAGTTCCTGTTAACAGGTCAGGAAGCCAGGGACAGGGCGGACAAGGTTGCAACCGATATGGCGGTGTGCAATTCCGGCGGACTGTTTGTGCGGCAGGGCCCGGGAACGGACAACCCGGTAATCACACAGGTGGCGGAAGGCGAAGAGCTGGAAGTCGTGGAGAAGCTGGACGGATGGGTTAAGATCATGCTGGATGACGAGGAGGCTTACGTATCCGCTGATTATGTGGATATAGCCAAGAAGCTCGACAGAGCGGTGACCCAGACGGAACTGATCTATGGCAAGGGAGTTTCCAACGTCAGGGTGGATTTGGTCAACTATGCGAAGCAGTATCTGGGCAATCCTTATGTATGGGGAGGCACCAGCCTGACAAGTGGCGCGGACTGCTCCGGTTTCGTCCTTAGTGTATTTAAGAAGTACGGCGTATCCCTGCCCCATTCCTCAGCGGCACAGAGCACCATGGGATCGAAGGTGAGCCTTTCTGAGGCGCAGCCCGGCGATCTGATCTTCTATGCACAGAACGGAAGAGTCAACCACGTTGCTATTTATATCGGAAACGGCCAGGTTATCCATGCCAGCAATCCCAGAAGCGGCATTAAGATTTCCAATGCCACTTACCGTACGCCTTATGCCGTAAAGCGTGTGCTGAACCAGTAACGTTTATTAAAAAAAGGTTTACAAAGCCGGGAAGAGTATGCTATACTTTTCAGGTATGAATTCAGCCGGTACCCAGATGAAGGACACTCCGACCTCATCCTGGTATCAGGCGGTTTAATAAAAAGGAGGAACACACATGATTTCCAAAGAAAAGAAAACAGCAATCATCAAGGAATATGCGAGAGGCGAAGGCGATACAGGATCACCGGAAGTACAGATCGCAGTTCTGACAGAGAGAATCCAGGAGCTCACCGAGCATCTTAAGAGCAACCCTAAGGATCATCATTCCAGAAGAGGACTTCTGAAAATGGTTGGACAGAGAAGAGGTCTGCTTGATTACCTGAAGGAAAAGGATATCGAAAGATACCGTTCCCTGATCGAAAGACTTGGAATCAGAAAGTAATTAACAAAAACAAGGCGGATTTGACTTCAGAGTTTTCTGAGGTCTTCCGCCTTATTGTACGATGATGGAGAAAAAAGCCGCCGGATACGGAGTTAACAACGGCGCGGATATCAGGTGACGTTTATATGCCAAACCGGATAGAACTGCATTTCCATCTCTGTACACAGGGCGTCTCCGCATAAACGGATGCCGCCTCTGCTTTTTCAGGTCGGAAGAATGCTTCCGAGACCACTGATAAGTCCATTTGCCACCGCGCTTAAGTAAGTGGATTTGTCAGTAGTTTCGGCATCTTCTGTGCCTGAACAGCACCAGTACTGCACCTGCGGACAGAAAAGTCCGGTACCATATATATGGATCCGGAAACTGCCGCAACAGCCAGCCCCGGCATACGGGAAGAACTGACTGACAAGTAATGTTCGAAAAAAGGAGAGACAAGATGTACAAAACATTTTCCATGGAACTTGCCGGACGCACCCTGAGTGTGGATGTCGGCAGAGTAGCGGCACAGGCTAACGGCGCCGCATTTATGCATTATGGTGATACCACCGTTTTATCCACAGCTACGGCGAGTGAGAAGCCCAGAGAAGGAATTGATTTCTTCCCTTTGAGCGTTGAATATGAAGAAAAGCTGTATTCCGTAGGAAAGATTCCCGGAGGCTTCAATAAAAGAGAGGGAAAGGCCAGCGAGAACTCCGTTCTGACGAGCCGTGTTATCGACCGTCCCATGCGCCCTCTGTTCCCTAAGGATTACAGAAATGATGTAACCCTGAATAACCTGGTGCTTTCCGTAGATCCTGCCTGCCGCCCCGAGCTGGTGGCTATGCTTGGTTCCGCTATCGCAACCAGCATTTCCGACATTCCTTTTGCCGGACCCTGCGCAATGACACAGGTAGGCCTGATTGACGGAGAATTCGTTCTCAATCCTTCCCAGGAGCAGTGGAAGAACGGCGATCTGAACCTGACAGTGGCGTCCACCAGTGAAAAGGTCATCATGATCGAAGCCGGAGCCAATGAAATCCCGGAAGCTAAAATGATCGAAGCCATCTACATGGCACATGAGGTAAACCAGTCAATCATTGCTTTTATCAACCAGATTGTAGCGGAAGTCGGCAAGGCAAAGCATGAATATACAAGCTGTGCCGTTCCGGAAGAGCTGTTTGCAGCAATAAAGGAAATCATCCCTCCTGAAGAAATGGAAAAAGCTGTATTCACCGATGTGAAGCAGGTAAGGGAAGAAAATATAAGAAAGATTACAGAGCGTCTGGAAGAAGCTTTTGCTGATAAGGAAGAATGGCTTCCTGTTCTGGGCGAGGCAATTTACCAGTACCAGAAAAAGACGGTGCGTAAGATGATTCTCAAAGATCATAAGCGTCCTGACGGCCGCGCGATTACACAGATCCGTCCTCTGGCTGCAGAAATTGATATTATCCCCAGAGTACATGGTTCAGGTATGTTCACCCGTGGACAGACTCAGATCTGTACCATCACCACGCTGGCGCCTCTGTCTGAAATGCAGAGAATTGACGGCCTGGATGAGAATGAAGTGAATAAGAGATATATGCATCATTATAATTTCCCGTCCTATTCCGTAGGAGAGACCAAACCCTCCAGAGGACCGGGACGCCGTGAAATCGGACATGGCGCGCTTGCTGAAAGAGCTCTGATACCGGTACTGCCTTCAGAGGATGAATTCCCCTATGCAATCCGTACCGTATCTGAAACCTTTGAATCCAACGGTTCCACCTCCCAGGCGTCCATCTGTGCATCTACTCTGTCACTGATGGCTGCAGGCGTTCCCATTAAGAAGCAGGTTGCAGGTATCTCCTGCGGTCTGGTAACCGGCGATACCGATGATGATTATATCGTGCTTACCGATATCCAGGGACTGGAAGACTTCTTTGGCGATATGGACTTTAAGGTGGCAGGTACCCATGACGGTATTACCGCAATCCAGATGGATATTAAGATTCACGGCCTGACCAGACCTATCGTAGAGGAAGCGATTGCCAAGACCAAGGAAGCAAGAGAGTATATCATGAATGAAATCATGACTCCCTGCATTGCAGCTCCCAGAGCTGAGGTCGGTCAGTTTGCTCCTAAGATTATTTCCGTACAGATCGATCCCGAGAAGATTGGTGATGTGGTTGGACAGCGCGGAAAGACAATCAATGAGATTATCGCCCGCACCGGCGTTAAGATTGATATTACCGATGACGGAAAGGTTTCCGTATGCGGAACCGATAAGGAAATGATGGATAAAGCGGTAGAGATGGTTAAGATCATCACCACTGATTTCCAGGAAGGCCAGATTTTCAAGGGAACCGTTGTAAGTATTAAGGAATTCGGCGCATTCATCGAATTCGCTCCCGGAAAAGAAGGAATGGTTCATATTTCCAAGATCGCAAAGGAAAGAATCAACCGCGTAGAGGATGTTCTTACTCTTGGAGAACAGGTTACCGTTGTATGCCTTGGAAAGGACAAAATGGGCAGAATCAGCTTCTCCATGAAGGATGTTGCCCAGGTTTAAATACCGGATTATTATTTTAATAGAAACAATCGGCTGTTTAATAAGCCGGAGGAATATGTCAGCATATTCCTCCGGCTTATTTTTGTCCGCGCAGTCATAACCTGGCATGTACAACATATACTGAGATAAGCAGAAAGTTGGACAGACTGCTTGAAAGGAACCTGTCCGGAAAGCGAGGAGTGTGCCCATGACACAAAGGGAAGATATTTTGCGGATCTTTCCGGAACGAATGCGGCCCAGGTGGAAGAAAACCGCCGGATTTGCGCAGCAGCTGCAGGAAATCCGGCTGCGCGTGGGAAAACCGGTGCTTTTGTACATAGACGGAAGGGAATTTTTCCAGGAGGAATCCGGGGATGTGGTATGCCGGACTGACCGGCCTGCAGTCACTGCACAGGAGGATTTGGATCAGCTGATAGCCTATGCATGCAGCTACTCCATGTATGCTTTTGAAGAAGAAATCAGCAGGGGCTACCTGACACTGCCGGGCGGACACCGTATGGGGCTTACAGGGGAAGCTGTGCTGACGGATTCGGACAGAGTGAGGAATATCAAGCATATTTCCTGTGTAAATATCCGGATTTCCCATGAAATCAGGGGAGCGGCGGACGCCGTGCTGCCCTTTCTTTACAGGGACGGACATTTCCTGAATACACTGATTCTTTCGCCGCCCGGCTGTGGTAAGACAACCCTGCTGAGGGATATCGTGAGGCAGGTTTCCGACGGGAATTCCTGCGGTCCCGGCGTGACTGTGGGGATTGTGGATGAACGTTCGGAAATTGCCGGAACCTTTCAGGGGAGGGCACAGAATGATGTGGGAATGCGTACGGATATCCTTGACAGCTGTCCGAAGGCAGAAGGCATGATGCTGCTGATCCGTTCCATGGCGCCAAAGGTTATCGGCGTGGATGAATTGGGAAGTGAAGAGGATATCCGGGCGCTGAAAAAGGCGATCTGCTGCGGATGCTGCGTTCTGGCAACCATCCATGCCGGTTCATTGGAGGAGGCGGAAAGCAGGCTGTCCGGGATGAAGCTGGATGAAATAAAGATTTTTGACCGCTATGTGATACTCGCAAGGCAAGAGGGAAAATGTGCGGTGGATGCCGTACTGGACGGCGGAAGGAAGCTTCTGGCCGGGAGGGCGCCATGCTGAAGCTTACCGGCGCGCTTCTGCTGGTTATGGGGTGCGCCGGGTTCGGCCTGTGCATGTGCAGGGATATGGAAAAGCACGTGGCGCAGCTGCGGCAGCTGGCCAGGGCATTTACCATGCTGGAAAGTGAAGTGGGATACAGCAGGGCCACATTGCCGGAGGGAATGATCAGAGTGGGTAACCGCCTGCACACAGAGCTGGGGGACTGCTTCATACGGATGGGAAAGAGGGCGCAGGAGCAGAGCGGAAGCTCCTTCCAGACCGTATGGCAGGAAGAAATGCCTTCTTGGCTGAAGACAACCTGCCTTGACGCCAGGGAAAAGGAGCTTCTTCTTTCCTTCCCCGGCTTTACCGGATTTGTGGACGGGCAGATGCAGCTGATTTCCCTGGAGCAATTTGTAAAGGAGCTTTCGCATGCACAGGAAAAAGCGGGGAAAGAAGCGGAAAGCCGCAAAAAGGCAGTTCTTTCCGTAAGTACGGCGGGCGGGCTGCTGATGGCCATCCTGCTGATATGACTTGAAGGAGAATGGAATGGGAGTAAGTCTGATTTTTAAAATTGCAGCGGTAGGGATTCTGGTGACCATCCTCAGCCAGATACTGAAGCACAGCGGCCGGGAGGAGCATGCGTTCCTCCTTTCGCTGGCCGGCCTGATACTGGTTCTCACCTGGATCATTCCCTACATATATGATCT
>OJJF01000367.1_pt1 | contig 18934 bp, 13 predicted proteins | sample 1596121 | NCBI WGS metagenome assembly OJJF01 (sample SAMEA4350135, study PRJEB24818) | metagenome | biome: human; feature: gut; material: faeces | place: Denmark | collected 2013-09 | reverse complement strand
CATTTATATTATTCGATAACAAATAATTGATTATTTTATGTGTATCTACTTCAGTTTTTAATGAATAATAAATTCCGATATTTTTAAATGATTTCAATTTAATTAAATTAATGACTACATTAAAAACAATATCGTCCTTTAAGTTTTTATTTTCGATGCTTTTCCTTATTAAAAGATATTTTTTTAGCTTCAGCTTTTATCATTTAAATAATGCACTGATAGTGAGAGGTGGATTGCTTGGTTTAACTGGAGGATTATTATCGTTTGGTTCATTTCCAACAGATTCGCTACCAAATCTTTGTGTATAACCACCTTTATAGTTTAAATATTCTTCAAAATCATTGTAATGATTATAGGTGTAATAAACATGTCTATTTTTTAAATTTAATTCACTTCCATCTTTGTTTTCAAAATTAAAAACAAATCGACAAGCACTTCTACTAATATTACCGTTATAGTAATATGGTTTTTCTAATCTTGAACCAACCATATATTCATCATCAGAACCAAAATCAGTTTCATAATAGTTATATTTATCCCTAATTCCATCTAATAATGGTTCAAATGGATATTTTGTAGTATCGCCGCTAAATCTTCCAATATTAAGACGAGCATATCTGCCCCACTTTTGAACTGCTTTAATAGATTCATCTTTTTTAGTTCCTTTTGTTGTATTTGCTGGTGGATAGCCAAAAGCAAATAAATAGGCACTAATTTCATCTAAACTAGAATAACCTGCACCATAATAAACTTTCATTGATGAACCATCGAGAGTATTTATAGTGTAAGAAATATAATTTCCGTCTTTGTCTACTTCATATCTACAAAGTGCATTTTTATACATAACTCCGGAATCAGTTTGAGGCTTTTCAGCGACTGGACTATTCTCTGCAGGGATATGTTTTTGTGGAGCAATATCACCACTAATTAAATAGTGCTTACTTCTAAAATATGCATCTTCATAACTAGTAGCAGGTTTATAGTTTGCATAGAATTCATCTTTGTTAACGTTAACATAAGGGTCATTCATTTCACTAATACTAGTTTCTACTACTGTTTTTTCAATTTTAAATTCATCTACAACTTCATATTTATTTTCATCAACATTAATGTCGACTGTACTAAACGAAGCATCGATAATATTAATATTTGTAGATAATGTAAAAGTATATTTATTTTCTTTATTATTTGCATCATAGCTTTCAACGCCATTAATGTTTAAACTATCAAGTTTATAACCTGAATCTACATTAACACTAAAATCGCAAGTTGATCCAACCAAATAACTTTGTGAGGAAGACAAAGCAATTGATCCACCTAAAGTAGTATTTGTTTTTAAAGAGCAATCTTTACTATTATTTATACTATTAAAAATTGGCTCTAAAGAGTTTACACCTTTTTCTAAAACAAATGAGTAAGTATCTTTAGCAACATATTTAATAGATTGATTAGTGCTAATTTCTAAAGCACTTAAATAATATCCACTAAATGCTTTTACTTGTACTTGAATTTCATCACCAACATCATGCTTATCAGGTGTTAAATTAGTAAATTCTCCACCGATGAAATTAATAATTTCAACATAATTATCGTAATGCTTTTCTTGTTCAGCTGGTTTTCCACAGCTGAAACAAGAAAAAGTAACTGATGAAAATACTAATAGACTTAAAAATCTAATTCTTTTCATTATTATTCAACCACTTCAATATTATTTCTTAATACATCGTAACGAGGTGATTCACCATCTTTTGAATCTCTAATAGCAATATAGCCTGTAATAGTTTTTCCTATATATTTGTCTAAGAACGAAATAACACTAGCATTGCTTGAGTATGCATTAAAACGTACTGTTTCATCTAATGAATAAATAACATAGTTAGAATAGTATGGCTGAACATCTAATTTAACTTTATATGTTGTTTTATAAATTCTACCAATCATAGATGGATCGTTCTTTGGTGCTAAAGCAGCCAATTCCTCAATTGTCTTAGTTTCGATTTCTTTATATAAAGGATTCTTTGCTGAGTCATGAAATAATAGTGTTCCATCATTGATTTTGAAGTTTTGTTCGAAAGTAATGAATTTCCCTAAACCTACAGCTAGTTTTCCTTTAAAGATTACATTTTCACCTGGTTCAAGTTCAGTTCCGATTGATTGGGCGTTAGGTTGTACCATAATCGTTCTTCCTGTACTATCCTGAATGTAATAAACACCTCTATCTGTTCCTGAATTTGCGAGCCATGAATAGTCAACAACGATACCTTCAATAGCAACTTCCTCATCAATTTCGCAATTTGTTAAGATATCATCAATGCTTCTTGTTGCTACAATTGGTTTAGCTTTAATATCAAGAGTTGTAGTGACACTCTTCTTTGCGTCTTTATATTCAACATTAACTGTAACATCAACGCTACCAGTTTTTCCTAAAAGGTCAAATCCAGTATCAGTAATTTTAGCGATTTCTTGATCACTTGATGTATAAGTAATCTTTGCATCTTTATAAAGCTTATCTTCTTTTAATGTTGGGATACTTTGTTTAACACCTGTTGTATAGAAAGTTTTATTAAATGAATCTAACGCTCTTACCATTACGCCATTAACTCTATCTGAATTTGTTTGTACATATTCTTTTGAATCAACTGCAAATGGTATCATCCTATAATATGTATTAGCCATTGTACATTTAGCATTAACAACCATGATTACACATTCATGATACTTATTATCATCAAATTCTGCTAACCAATTATATTCATCGCCATTATAGTTAGAATAAGCATACATACTATTAACTTCATTTGGATCATAGAAGTAATAATTAAAATAACCTTGTTCTTGAACCTTATGAACTTTAGCTTTTACTTTATATAAGTTAGATGTGATATTGTCATTCATTGGGTGATTTTCAATGTTTGCAAGTGATGAATCATAAATTAGCTTGCTTAAATATGAATTATCAGTCTTTCCATCATTTGAAACAATTTTAGGGTATTCGAGTTGTAATCCTCCTGTAAATTGCCATTTTTCAGCTGCAGCTTCTTCGCCTTTAACAATATATTGAGCAAAATTTGCAGTTAATTTAACTTTATTTCCTACTTGAACGCTATCTGCAACTTCTGGTCCATAAACATAAATCGTGTCTGTGCCATCAGCAAGTACAATACCATCAAAGCCTGATCTATTTGGTTTTTTATAAACGACAGTACCTCTAACGTCATATTCTTTGCCCTTTTCACCTTTAGTTTTAATATCCTTAAGGAATGTAATGCCGTCATTTACAACGTCATATTTTCTACTAATTGTGTAGTCTTTTTCTTTATATTTAACTGATGCCTTAATTGTAAAAGTTGTTGTTTCTTTGTTAGTAAAATAGAAAACACCATTTTCTTCTTTCACACTTTCAGCACCTTCAACAACTTCGTATTTAATATTAGCGTTATCTAAAGTTTCACTTTTGTAATTTACTTGGAACTTCGCACTTCCGCCAGCTTGTAAACTTCCACTTGTTAAAATTAAGAAGTTTTTTGGATCTACATCATTTGTAGTACCTCTTGTACCACAGCTAACGAAAGTTGAAGAAAGAAGTAAAATTCCTAACGTATTAATAATTTTATTTTTTTTCATTTTTTATCTCCTAAATTAAATAGGAAGCTTTGTTTTTTACGGGGTTTCAACTTCTTTATTAGCATCAAAAGTTTAGGGCAAATTGCCCTAAACTTTTATACTTTATAAATTATTTTTAAAAATTAATCAGCTTTTGCTTTTGATTGCATATTGACACTATTTATTGCACAAATAGTACTTACAGTTCCTTCAGCTAAGATACTAAAACCAGCATTTGTTGGTTTTGCTAAAGAAAATTCAATTGTTCCTTCTGCCTGAGCAGCTAAATCAATCTTCTCTGCTACTTTTGTAAAAGTTTTACCATTATCTATAGTTTGTAAAAGATATACATTAATCGAGTTATTTTTTCCTTTTACATTTTTAACAGATACAGTCACTTTATTTGCCTCATTAATATTTGCGAGAATATTAAGACTTGCATAATATTTTCCTCCAACCAAATATCCATCTTCTGTTGCAGTTGAATTAACAGCTTTTAATTCAGCTGCACTTACTTTTCCCATTCCCCATTGGTCTTTATTATTTCCGCCTATAACGAACGCCTTTGCATTAGTATCATCATGTCCATTGCTCATAATTACATGAGCTCCATTTACTTTTCCTGCAGCAGTGGCATATTTAGAACTTAAGCCCAAAGCTGTTATGAAGTCATTACCCACAGCTTTATATGAATCAAGAGAAGTATATTCAACTGGTTCAACCGGTTTTGCATCTTCTATTTTTTGTGAGAATGCTGCATAGTAACTAATTGAAGTTTCTTGTGTTTTACTGTTTACAAACTTATATGGAGCAATATAAAGCTCAACAACATCACCGTTCTTAAACAATTTGCCTAATACATCTGTATTAAATTTCTTAGCTTGTACAAATGATGATAAATATCCATCTTCACCAACATTGAAATATGTCCAATCAGCAGCACAGCCAAATGTCTTAAATGATTTACTTGAATCTTTTTCATCTGTTAAAGTTACATTGCCATAAACATCAGTGTCAACAGCTCCACTTACAATGCCTCTTACCTTAAAGATTTTATTTGTTTTGTTATCAGCATTATATGTAAGTCCATCTAATTTTGTTAAGAATGTAGCAACATCAATTTGTTGTGCTTCATATGTAGGCAAGGCTTCGCCAGTAACTGTAACGTCAATTGTTGCTTTTGCGTCAAGATTAAAAGTTTTATTTTTAGCAGCAATTGTTGCTTTTCCAGCTTTCAATCCGTAAACTTTATTACCATCAAGTTTAACGATATCTTTACCCGCTGTAACTGTAAATTCAACATCTCCTCCAGCTTCAGCAGGAGTGTTTGTTACTTCTAATTCAGTTGATTCATATGTCTTAATTGTTGCTTTTTTAGCAGCGAATGTAAATTCAGTAGGTGAAACAACTTCTTTTAATTTTTCTACTTTTTCAGGAACGACATTAAAGTATTTATATTTGCTGTTGTATCCTAAAATAGCACCAGTGACTTTAACTTCTGCACCAGTTGGAATTTTATCAAATTCAGCTTGCATCGCAGTACTAGCTTTAGCAATACTAACATTAGCATCCTTTGGTTCGACACCGTTTTCAGCACTTAAAGTAACCTTATTATCATCTTTTCCTGTATATGTGCCTGTAAACTCAATGTAATTATTTGGTGTAGGTTTATTTACGTCAACAAGCTTAGAATTATTTTTAATTGCTAAGTCGTAATATTCATTAAAATCCTTTGTAGTAAATTTATTTGCAGTTGGCATAGCAACTTTTTCTGAAGCTTCAGTTACTTCTTCAATCAATGCTTTTGATCCAAATTGTAAAACTCCATAGTTATTGCAAAGTCCACCTTCAACAAAAATGGTTGTACCAACTGGTAATTTTTTCAATTTTTCTGAGTTATAGACGAATCCATAAGTTTCACCATCATAAAAAACAACATCACTTTGTCCATTATTAGCAACAATAACACCTTTTACACGATATGTTTTTTCTGTATATTTTTTGTAATCACTAGTAGGGACTTGAGCTGCAGCATCTTTTAATACGTCTGCTAATTTTGAAACAGCAACAACTGTTTTTTCTTTAATAGTTATTTCAACTGTGTCTTTAATATCTCCAGCGCTAACTGTAATAGTAGATGTTCCAACACCTTGAGCGTGTAGCATAGTGCCAGTAACCGTGACTGCATCTGTATTGCTTGACTCAATTTTAATCTTTCCGCTATTAATTAATGTAGCAGCACTAAGTGTATTAGGTGTAACTTCGACGCTAATCTTTCTATCAGGTTGGGTAAGTTCCCAAACATTTGTTAATTCTTCTTTATTAGTAATTACTACAGCAGTAACTTCATCTTCTTTCTTATCAGTTTCACCACCACCATTATTGCAACTCGATAAACCGACGACCGTTGTTGCGCTAAAAACTAATAATGCAGAAGCTAATAAAGCACCTTTAAATTTCTTTTTAAACATATTAATTCTTCTCCTTTTAAAAACATGTAAAAAATTTTTATTGAACAAAGACATCGTTTTGGATATCTTTCAATAACTTTTTATATTCTTTGTTTTTCTTGATGCCAAAAAATAAAGATAAAAAGGCATATATATACATACATCCACTTATGCCAAATAAAATCATTGAGACATAGAATTCTGTACAATTTATAACAAGCATTCCACCTGCATTAGCTTTATATGACATCAAGAAGAACATGTAAGCAATAACGATTAAAATAGTTGAAATAACAGCAAAACACATACCAGTGTTAATTGTATTTCTTGATTTATGAATTTCAGTATGTGAAGCTCTTGCTAAAGCTTTAACTTCTTCTTCATTTAACCCTTCTTTAATTATTTTTCCACAGCGAGGGCAAACATAAGTCATAATAGAATCTGCTGTTCTATTTGTAACTTCTCTTTTTGCTTTTTCTTGTTTTGCTTCGCTTAATTTATATCCACAGTTTGAACAATACATATCTTCTCCTTATTATACCAAAATTAATTACAATAAATGTAAATTAAATATTAAGATTTGAAGTTTGGATCTTTTTCTCCATAGATTTTAATGCCTTTAGACTTTGCTAAACTAGCAGCATAGTTGAAGTAATCATAATATAATATATTTTTCGAATACATTTCTACATATTTGTCATAAGTAGAGAATTGTGCTAGTCCATCTAAAGCCATTTCATAATTTAAATTTCTAAACGATGAATAATCACCATTAATTTCATTTGAATACCAAACATATCCTAGATATCTTCCATAGTTCTCTTTTAATTGAGCACCTTTATTAGATTGAATTAATATACGTTTAGCGTTTTTAAGTTTTTCATTATTTACTCTTGCTGCTTCATCTCCCCGAGCTTCGGCTGAAATATGAGAATTAGGACCATGATCAACTTCTGGTGTATCGATTAATAAATAGCGAACAGACTTGTTACTATCTAATGATGAATTATTTAAGAAATAGAAGAAAGTTGTATCTCCATCTCCTAAGCGTTTTACATTTGCTTCAACGAATCCGCCAAGTGGTTTATTAGAATTGCTAAATTCAAGACCTATATATTGTTCATCAATTGTAGGTCCTTTTAATAATTCATCTAAACTTATAGGTGATTTTGTTTCATCTTTAAGATATTTAAACGAATCATATCTAACACTTACATAATCAAGTTTTTCATAATTCCCATGAGCTTTTCTATATTCATCAAGTCTTATAATGCTACCTTTTTCAAGATATTCAATTGAAAAGCCTTTGATGCCTAGAGAGTCAACAAGACAATTATTAGAATCTAAAATTTCAAGATAGTATCTTCCGTATAAATAATTATCTGGAAGAACAATACTATTAGAATTGATAGTTTTATCTTCACTAAAATCTTTGTTAAAAATAACCAATGAATCTTTGTTTGTAATTGTTTTCGAACTTAAATCACATGTATAAGCAAGCTCTTTACCTTCATATAAATTAATTTTATATCCTGTTAAAGGTAATTCTTCTTTAAAAGTAGAAATCTTTAAAGCATAGTCATCTGTATGCTCGCCAGCATACATCTGTTCTATAAAAACATCAGTACTTGCTATTTTTTCACCACATGATGTAAGTCCGATTATTACTAAATTGAATAGTAATATATTTTTCCAATTACAATTTTTTCGCATTTTATCTTACTAAAACTAAATCGCTATTATCTCTTAATACGATTTGATAATTTACTTTTTTAGCTGAAGTATGCAAAGTATAAATACCTTTTACTTTATATGTTTTTCCAACATAATCATTATATGTTTTATATTTTTCTAATGGTTTTTCAGGATCTGGTTGGTAAATGAATGGTACATAAATTCCAAATGGTGCCTTTGTTCCATTAACAGATGGATAAAGTGTAACACTAACAGGTGTTGATTGCGAATCATAACCACCAGTAATAGTGACTTCCTCTTCAACTTCAACTGATTGGAATAAAGTTGAATAATTTGTATCTAATTCACTTGCTTTGAATACTCTATCATTAATTTTATATTCATCTGGAATTTTATCTGGTGAATGTATAACTTTTCCATCATTTTCATCTTTAGCAGAACCTCTAGGGAAACTATAAACACTAGTAATTTGGAAACCAAAATTTTCACTAGTTAGGGCTAATCCACAAATTTGAATATAAGCATTCTTTTGAGTGAACTTGCTAGGAATTTGTGCCATGGTTGTAAAAACATTAATACCAGCATATTTTGTTTCTCCTGTTGTTTCATCAAATAACGATGATTGGAGATATAAAATATGGTTTGTGTATCCAGCAACAGTTCCTGTAATCCTAACTTTCTTATTTTCATAAGCATTTACATGATTAGGGTCTTTTAAATTAGCAACAACTTCGTTTTGCAAATCAAAAAGCGAAGCTTCTTCATACCCACCATAATTATATCGAGGATCAGGTTCCCCACAAAACATACCAAGCTTAAGTTTTTTGGCCTGCTCTTCTGCTTCTAGAAAAACATCTTTATAATCAGGAAGTTTATCTAAACCTTTAACGTAACTATATCCATCTTGAACAATCCAAAGATTTAATAAATAGAGTTCATCAAATTTAGCATTTTTCTTCTCTAAGTTAACCCAAACCAAAGAAAGGTATCTTACGCCTGTTGAATCAGGTTCTGGTACAGAATATCCATCTAAATTAACTGAACTAACAACAATAGTTCCATTTTTATTAGCTTCTTCTAATTTGCTTTTTGTAAAATCGCTTGCATCTTTGCCGTATTCTTCAACTCTTCCTGTTGACTCTGGAGTGTCAATACCATAATATCTTGATTTAATTAGTTCAGTATTTTCACCATTTGTCATTTGAAAATGAGTTGTATCGCCATCGATATAATAAGCTACTTTAACTTGAGCAATTCCATCTTTAAAGAAATCTTTTCCTTGATAATCGTGAGTTAATCTAATACTACTTTTTGTAACATAATCATATTTTTTATTTGCACAACTTGTAGTAGTAAGGACTGATACTCCTAAAGTTGTAGCAAATAACAAACTTACTAGGTTTAATTTCTTTTTCATAATTATTGTGTCCTTTTTATTGCCTCTTTATAAGCTTCTTTTAAAGCTTCTTCAGGAGATAATTTGCCAAGTAAAACTTGTTTTACTGCGCCTTCACTTTGATTTCTTGCTTCCGCACTTCCCTTAAATACAGGATAATTAAAATAATTACCATTAATTTCATGAATAACAGTCTTCGCGACTTCCGCTGAATACTCCGTAGAATCTAAAAGTAGTTTATAATCTTCAGTTTCGTAAGCAGATTTTCTAACCGGAACATAGCCTTGACTTTGCATTGTTAAATCAACGTTATTAGTTGGACTTGTGATATATTTAATAAATTCCCAACCATATCTATTTTTTTTATTGTCAACTTCTTCTCTTATTGAACTATTTTTTAATAATCCAAGTGTAACACCTTGGGAAACATATTTTTGTTTTTCTTCACCAACATTTTTATAAGTAGGAAATTTACAAACACCAGGATTAAAATTTTCTCCAGGATCACTATATCCTGATCCACCTGTTGAGCCAACAACGAAAGCGCATTTCATTGATTTAAAAGCATCACTTCCGTATTTGCCACCATTGGCACCTTTTGTTGTTAAAAGATTTGCTTCATGCATATTTTTAAATTCAGTTAATAATTCAACGGCCTTATCATTATTGAAATCGATAGAGCCTTTGCCATCTTTCATTGAGACATAGTCAATTCCTCTTTGATAGCATTGCGTAATAAATAAATTTGCATCACTATCATAAAATAATGCATATGGTTCTTCGCCTTTATCACCTTTTATTCCATATCTTTCAAAATTATTAGCAATCTGTTTTAAAAGTATTTCAAATTCATCCCAAGAGATATTTTTCATATATTTTTCAACATCTTTTTGGATTCCTAAATCTGATAAAGCACTAGAAACAATATCCTTATTATAAAGCATGATTTCAGTTGATTTCATTAAAGGCATCGAATAAGTACCCTCATATTTATATTTGGTTCCTTCTTCATAGAAAGATTCAACTATATCAGATACATTTGTTTCTTCTTTAAAAATTTCATCTTTAACGCCAAGCCCATATTCAGAACTATTAATGTAATCGTCAAGATTAACAACAAAATCACCTTTTTTATTCTCAAGTTCAAGATAATCAGCAATATGATCAGGATATGCAACAGTAATAGTTGGAGTATTACCTGTCGCATAGCCTTTAAGAACTTTATTTCTTAAGTCATCGTATCCACCTTGATATGATAATTCAATAGATATAGAAACACCGTCTCTTTTATAAACAGCTTCCTCAAAAGCATTAACTTGTTTTTCTAATTCATTAATAATTTCTTTTCCGAAAGTATGCCAAAAATAGATGGTATTTTCGTCATTTTTCTTACCGCCACAACTCGAAAGAGCAGCAATCGAACTTAAGGCGCATAGTAATAAAGCGCTCTTTTTAAACTTCTTCATACCTTTAATTATTTAATTGCTTTTTGAGCAGCTGTATATGCATCTCTGAACCAAGTATTAATATTTTCATCTGTCGCATCATTTTCTGCTTTTAATGCTTTGCCCATTAGAGCTTCAACTTGATCTCTACACGCATTTGATCCCTTAAATGCTGGTGATGTGTAATATTCTTTACTAATTTCAGGAACAATAGCAGCAATCCTACAATTTAAAGCACTTAAAGTTTTTAAATTTTGTTGCTTTGTAATATCATATGTTTCTTTATATTCTTCATCTTCGTAAGCATATTCATAAATAGGCAAATAATTAGTTTCAATAGCCCATTGTAATGAATTGTCATAAGTTGTCATATGTTTATAGAATAACCAAGAAGCTAATTTTCTATTTTCATCAATGCTGCCATCTTTCTTATTGTGTTGTAAAAAAGCACATGATGGTCCTTGTAAAATTGTTGCAGCTTTGCCATCTTTAGCATGAGGAAGTTTAAAAACACCAACTTCCATAGGATTGCCAGCTGCTATTTGATATGTAGCGCCGCCTGTTGAACCAACCGAGAACAAACATTGATTGTTTGTGAAAAAGGTATTTGCTCTTTGACCAGTACTTTTTTGAGAATTTATATAATTTTTCTTAGCATAGCCATTAAATTTCTTTAATAATCCTTTCATTCCATCATTAACGAAATCCGCACTACCTTTTCCATTTTTAACAGATGTGTAGTCAAATCCATATTGTTCTGCAAGAGTAATAAATAAGTTAGCATCACTATCATAGGACATTATTGACCATCCATTTTCACCATTTTTATCAATAAGATTTTTTCCTTTTTCAGTATTAGAATATTTTACAATAGCTGGGCATAAAACATCAAAGAATTCTTCCCATGTAAGATTTGATAAATATTTTTCATTAATAGGGTTACCCTTATTTACAGTTTCGCCTAATTCCAATCCTAAAACCGCTTCCCTATTATAATAAACAACTTCGGTTGATTTTGAGAAAGGTAATGAATATGTACCATCTATAGTATATCCTTGTCCTTCTTTTACGAAGGAGTCAATCATATTTTCTTGTTCATCGTTAGTCCATCCATATTCTTTATTTGTGTAATATGGTTCAATGTTATAGGCTTTACCATAATCAATAAAATCAGCAACAGCATCTGGATAAACAAGACACATATCTGCATAATTTCCAGTTGAGAATCCATCAATAATATTACTAGCAATTTCAGAATAACTACCACTAACAGTAGTAACATCAATAGTAACTTTTGGTTCAATTTTTTTAAAACTTGTAGCAAATTTATTAAGCCATTCAACATTGGCTTGTCCAGCTGTTGATGAAAAAATAATAGTTGTGTCCTCTTTAATAACACCAGATGCATTGTTCGATGCAGGTTTACGATTTCCACAGCCTGTAAGTAATAAAACTGATGGCATTAAGCATACTAATAATTTTTTAATTTTCATTTTTTTCTCCTTAAATGTTTTTAAATTTTTTAATATATATACATCATCCTTTGATACCGGCTCTACCGACACCTTTCATGATATATTTTCTAAATATAACGAATAATAAGAATAATGGGACTGTAACAACGACTGTTGCTGCCATTTGATAACCATATTGAACGAGTCCGCTATCAGGATCACTAAACGAACTGCCTCTTAAACCGTTAGAGATAAGTCTGAAATCAGAATTATTCGTAACAAGGTTAGGCCATACATAGGAGTTCCATGTTCCCATAAATTTTAAAATAGTAATAGAAATTAAAGTTGGTGCTGCAAGCGGAATCATAACTTTTAGCAAGTATGAAAAGTCACTTTTGCCATCAACTTTAGCTGCAAGATATAATTCATTTGGTATTTGTTTAAAGTTTTGTCTTAATAAATAAATATAATAGACACTACACCAAAATGGAACAATCATTGCAAGATATGCTTGGTATCTATCTTGTCCAGAGCCTACCCAACCGAAGCTAGCTACAGTAATATAGTTAGAAATAACCATCATTTCACCAGGAATCATCATAGTCATTAAGAAGATTGAGAATAAAGTCTCTCTTCCTTTGAATTGAAGTCTAGCAAATGCAAATGCAGCTAAGACAGTAGTGATTAATGTACCAATAGTTGAGAAAATCGCAACTACGATAGTATTTAACATGTAGTTTGAGAAATCGAATACTTGGAAGACATACACATAATTGCTCCACATAACAACTGTAGGGAAGAATGTTTGTGTCATGCCACTGATTTCTTCATTGTGTTTAAGCGATGTAATGATCATCCAGTAAAATGGAAGAATCATGATAAGTGCTAAGAATGTAATAAGGATATAAGTAATAATTGTTGAAACGCACTTTGTTGCTTTATCCTTTTTTCTAAGTTGTTCTACTGTACTTCTTCCTTCTTTAATAACGAGGGTAATTTGTTGGCCTTTAAGGTTACCGGAAGAAAAATCAATATATTGTTTAACATTTGTTTCCATATTTATTTCCTCCATTAACTTGATTTCTTCTTGTTAATATAAAGTTGCAAGAAGGTGAATACGAGAATAATTAAGAATAATAAGACAGCGGCTGCTGCAGCATACGATGTGTATTGTTGTAAGTTTTCGTAGATATAGAAAACCATTGTATACATTTCATAGCTACCTTTTCCACTAGTGCCAGGACCATTGAACAAGCCAACGACTGATGTATATTCTTTAAATGCTCCAATAAATGATGTAACCATTAAATAAAGAATTTGAGGTCTTAATGCTGGAACAGTAATTTTGAGTAATACTTTCCATTTTGGTGCACCATCAATTTTCGCTGCATCGTAATATTGTTTATCAACATTTTGTAAACCACTTAATAAAATTAAGATTTTAAATGGCAAACTGCTCCAAACAATATATAAGCATAATGGAACCATAGCGACCCATCTGTCGGCACCATATATCCAAGTAATATCAGAATGGAATATATAATTTACAAGGCCAAATTTATCAAATAAGACACTGAATACCATACCAACAGCAATTGAGTTTGTAACGTATGGCAAGAAGAATACAGTTTGATAAACTTTTTGGAACCATTTTAAGTTATTGAGTAAGACACTAATAATTAAAGCGATACAAATTGATACAGGGACAGTTAAGAAAACGATAATGAAGGTATTTGGGATAGCATATGTAACTAAATTAGTTTCATAAATGGCCGTTTCCCCAGTACCAGATATAGGTTTCAAACCCAGGATAATTGCAAAGTTATCTAAGGTTAAACCATCAAATGTACCAGTTGCATATTTATAATTTTCAGTGAATGAAATAAATATTGTATTAATTAAAGGATAAATTAAGAAAATAGTCATAAGAATTAATACAGGTGCAAGATAGAACCAAGCTTTCCAGTTATTTTTGGTTTCTTGATCTAAAACTCCACCAACGACGTAATTCTTATTTATCTTTTTTCTTGAAACTACATTAACGATAACACCATTATCGTTATTACCAACTCCGAGTTCTCCTAAAGATCCACCATCGAAAGAAGTGTTTGCTATATCTATATTTTCCTTTTTATTTTTTAAAAATTCAAACATATGAGCACTCCACTTTATTTTAAATAAATTCTTTCTTGTGTTTCTTTATCGAACAAGAACATCTTATTTGAGTTGACTAAAAGTTTGATGTTTCCTTTAACGTTAATTTCGTTGTTGCTAATAATTACTCTGAATACAGGTTTTGTACAATGTTCGTTTTTACCAACGATTGAGATGTCTCTACCCAAGACTTGTACTGCATCAACAGTTGCATCTAATCCAAGTTTTGAATCTTCTTCAGTTAATGCAAATCCTTCCGACCTAATTGCGATAAATGCATCTTGATCTTTAACATTAGCACCTTCATAAATTACTGAATCGCCAATTTTGACATTTCCGCCCTCAACTTTTCCTTCAAATACGTTGATTTGAGGTGTTCCTAAGAATTCAGCAACAAATAAGTTTTTAGGGTTGTTATAAACTTCTTGAGGTGAGTCAATTTGTTGAGCAACACCATTTTTCATAACAAGGATTTTATCACTAATTGACATTGCTTCTTCTTGGTCGTGAGTAACGAAGACAGTTGTAATTCCTGTTTCTTTTTGAATACGACGAATTTCTTCTCTAGTTTGAAGCCTTAATCTAGCATCGAGGTTAGATAAAGGTTCATCTAATAATAAAACTTTTGGTTTTTTAACTAATGCACGAGCAATAGCGACACGTTGTTGTTGACCACCACTAAGTTGTGAAGGTTTTCTTTCAAGATATTCTTCAATTTGAACAAGTTTAGCAACTTCAACAACAATGTCTTTACGTTCTTGTTTAGTAAGTTTTCTATAGCTAACACTATTTACTTTTACGATTTCTTCATTAGAAACATTAAATGTCTTCTTTAATAATTCACTAATAACAGAAATATCATTTTCTTTAATTTTCTTTAGTTTAAAGAAAATCTTAGCATTGCCTTTATCTTCATAAGCTTTAAGTTCACCTATATTTTTCTTATAAGTATTAAGAGCAGCTATTGCTTCTTTCTTGACATTTTTAGTATCAATATTATTAATTTTAAGATTTGAACTTGCTTTGTAATTTTCTTTTAAGAATGAAATACATTCATTAACTTTTAAACCATTTGAGTTTTTGAAGTCAATTAATACATGGTTTTCTTTTTCTTTTGCGTATTCTCTAATTGAATATGCATTAATGTAAGATTTAATTTCACCTGATAACTTTTTAAATTCAATTTCATTTAATTCTTTTTCGTTGAAATTAAGATCTAACATACCAGATTCAGTTTTCTCTTCATCTTTTAATAAGAAGTCATATTTGAATGTTGCATCAAATAATGCTTCGCTTGATTGTTCGCATGATTGTTCTGCTGTATCAGGTGTAATAATCTTAGAAAAATTCTTTGAGAATAATCTAGCGTTCTTTTCGCTTACTTTTAATAAACGAATAGTGAGTTTTAATAAATTACCTTCTAAGGCATGTTCGATTTTAACTTGTTTTTTTGTTAAACCAATCTTAGCAGTAAGTGTATTAATTGAACGTACAATTCCTTCAAGTACATCATCTTCATGCATTGTATATGTGTAATTGAATACATAGTCGAAGAATCTAACCAGAGGTACTTCTACTTTTAAGTTAGTTAAAGGGAATTCAACGTTCTTAAAAATTGTCATATGAGGATATAAAGCATAGTTTTGGAAAACTAATCCAATTCCTCTTTTTTCTGGTGAAAGGTTTGTAACTTCTTCTTCACCAAACCAGACTTCCCCACTTGTAGGGATTTGTAACCCTGAAATCATATAAAGTGTAGTTGATTTGCCACAGCCTGATGGGCCAAGTAAACCTACTAATTTTCCATCTGGGACTGTTAAATTTAAAGTATCAACAGCAACTGTATCTTTAATATGTTTTTTAGGGTTTCCCGGGAAAATTTTTGTAAGTCCTTTTAATTTAATTTCCATATTATTACCTCTTAATCATCTGTAAGTGTAAATAAATCTTCATTTAGATATTTAACACTCGAATTTAATTTTTCATTTCTTCGTCTTTCAGCATTGTTCTTAAACATCGTAATAAAGTATTTTATGAAATACCCTACAAATATAATCGAAGCAATGCTAGATACAACGATATAAACATCGATTTCGTTATAGACCTTGAAAGAGGTTAATAACGTTGTGGATCTAAGCGTTATGCTTTCAATCGCAAGTATCAAGGATTCAATTGTAATCAATCCCATTCCAGCAGTTTTGAAAAACTCCTTTGGTCTCACGCGTTTGAATTCATCATCTTTAAACGCTTTTTTCTCATAGAAGAAAATACCTAATGTCACTCCACAATAAGCAAGTGCTGATAATAACACAGATAGCAAAACAATTAAGGTAGAACTAATTTTATACGCGTTCTTGTTTCCTTCTCTAACAATTTCTCCTTCCGAATTTTTTAATCCGTTAATTGCTACATCATAAGTATTAAATCTTGCTTGGAACGAACTATTTGGCGCAGACTTGTCAATTTTTTTTCCAGCGCTATTAACATGTAAAAAAACATCGAGACATACTATAAAATTATAGATTTTAATATTCTCAACCTTATTTATGTCGATTCCATCATACAATAGTCCTATTTTTGAATTCGCACTTGTAATATCCACCATTTGAGAAAACGCATTTTTATAAATCGTTTCATCGGCTACTTTAAACTCAAAAATCGTTTCATTGTCAAATAAAAGTCTCGTTCTAATCCAAGCTTTTCCACTTTCAATATAATCTGCATGATTTTTATAAGCTCTCTTGTATTTAGTTCCAAGATTTTGATAAATCTCCGCTCCATGACCCTCGCCTAAGAGTTGAAATGAAGCATAATTTCCAAATGATGATGAGCCAGCATAGCTTAATTCAAGAAATTCTGATAATTTGTATGATTTTAAATTTGAAAGATTACAATCATCACATTCTTCAAATGCTATTGATCCATCAACATTCTTTTTTGGAGAATACTTACCATTTTCGCCTTTTTCAGCTTCAACGATATCTCTAACTTTAAATTCATTAGTTAAAACCTCTTCTCCTATTTCAAAAAATACATCAACATTGCTAGAAAAGCTAGTACTGCCTATTTCACCAATCACATCGTAAAAACCATTTTTGTTTTTACGATTAATATCAGCTTCGCGTTCTACGATTTTTCCACTTTTTGTCTTAACCTGGTAAACTAACTTAGCTTTAATATCTTTCTCTGCACTTCCATAACCCAAATAAAAAGACTTCTCGTTATTTACAACAAATTCAATTACAAAAGAAGTCGATGTATCAGTACTACAAGCTGTTGTAATTGAAAAGCTTAAATTTGGCTTAGTTACTTCCTCAGCTTTTAAAACTAAATTTTCTCTATAATTTATGTTTCTACTTTCTACATAATTATTTGGACTTGAACTAGAAAATACACAGCTAGATAGCACTACAAAAGTACCTAAAGCTAAAATATTTCTATTTAGTTTACAAATATTCTTTTTATGCATGCCATTATTATACGCCAATTGCGCCCTGTTTTCCAAGGCTGAAAACCTATAAAAAAGTAAATAATTATTTTACAATTTACTTACAATTATAATATCATTATAAAGAATCGTTAGATCGAGTTAAAATCTTTGAATTCAACCTCGGCTGGTTTTAGATATATTTCATCATATGATTTATAAATTTTTGTGTTTTCAACGTCTACTTCTTCTATTCCTAACATGTAGTCATGAAAAGACTGTTTCTTTTTTGAAAAAGCCATCATTGAAAATGAAATAATGATTGGAATTCCAAGAGTCACAAGGCTTAAAAGAACTTCTAAAAATATAAAAATCAAGAATCTTAAAGTGTATTGTTTAACGCTTACGCTAAATACGTTTTTATTCACCAAGCCAATCTTAAAAAGAAATTTTCCTAATGTTTGTTTCCCCCTAGAAAATATTAAAGGGATGGCATAATAGATAATGAGTCCAGACACTAATAAAGCTAAAGGCACTTCAGCAAACAATAAGGCATAAGAAATTTTCTTTTGAGCTTCTAAATATTCAGGTATTTTTGTTGCCAAAATTCCTTGAGCATACTTATCGATGTAAGGACTATAAACAATTTCAACATAGTTTTTTGAAGGAATTCGTGCATCTTTATTTTTTGCAACTTTTCCATCTGAATTTCTTATAAAATAAGGTTTTCCTTCATAATTAAATTCACTAGAAAGTAAATATTCTTCATATTCCTTAAAAGATGTTTCGTAGATATCATCATTTGAATTTTCTTTTATAAAAATAAAGAAATTATTCAATCTTTTTTGCAAATCAATTTCCTTTGCAGCATAGCTTACATTTGTACTACCATTGTAATAAGTAACAATATCAATAATACGATTATCGTTTTTTAAAAAAATATCAGATTCTAATCTAAGTCTATTAATAGTGTCGTTTTCTTTTTTAATCGGTGTAAATTGATTTGCAAATTCTTTAAAGCCAACAAAAAGTGCTGTTGTAAGAAAAAAGAAAATTAAGAAATCAAAAATTGCTGCAAATACTCTTTTCCAAAATTTTGGTCTATAGTAAGCAATTTCATTTTTATTATCTACTTGTTTTTCAGTAATTTCATTTTGATTCTTTTCTAAATTTTCAATCATTTGAATATTTTTCCCTATAGTATTCATCAATGTTATCTGTATCAGCAACGAATGTACGTGTAATTAATTCTTTTAAACTTTGGTAAAGCTCAGTAGTACACATAATAATCATTTCAATAATCACAAATG
>OJJF01000361.1_pt1 | contig 19071 bp, 12 predicted proteins | sample 1596121 | NCBI WGS metagenome assembly OJJF01 (sample SAMEA4350135, study PRJEB24818) | metagenome | biome: human; feature: gut; material: faeces | place: Denmark | collected 2013-09 | reverse complement strand
CCCCCCGCTCTCCTGCACCGCGTCAAGTTTGCTCCCCCTTTCCTTCCAGCGGGGTCTTGGGTGGGGATGATCCATCCCGCATCGGCGCCGCAACTTGCCAGCGCGGCGCCGCCGTTCCCGCGTCAGAGACGCAGAAAGCGGTCAGTAAACCGCTTTTACGCTGCTTCCTTCATAGAAAAATCCCAATATGGTGTCGCTATCGCAGCCATCCGCCGCCATACTTCTGGCGCCGTTCTGGCTCAGGCCCACTCCGTGGCCGAAGCCGCCGCCAATTAAACTATATCCTACCACATATCCATTTTCTTTTCCAGTTTCCATGGTAAAAAAGGCGCTGGGAAGCATGGATGCCGCATTATACTCGCTTCCATCCTGGCGGATTACCTTGCTGGTGCCGTTGCTCAGGACATAACGGATATTGTGTTCCGTTTTCACCATTACCGCTCCGTTCTCTCCTTCGATAACCAGCTCCTCCGCCACACCGCCAGCATTTCTGGCGGCGATGTAAATATCCGTAATCCGGCCCGGATCCACCGGAGCCTGGTTGGCAAAGCCGCCGTCCGCCTGGCGGACATAAATCGCACCCGGATTGGCTTCATACCGCTTTACAATATTGGAATAGAGAATCGTACTGTCAAGCTGATCCACCTGATAGGTCCACCGGTACCAGGCTTCGTCTTTTTCAAAATCAGAATCCCTGGTGGTGGTGATAAAAGCGGCAAATTCCTCCTCAGTCATCATGGAGCCGGCGGGACTGATATCCGCTTCATTCACGCTTTCGTCAATCGTATCTCCCTGCGCATCGGTCACTCCCGCCACATTTACGGCCTTCGCCTGAAGATAAGGGAAATTTTCCGGAACGGAATTCAGCCAGATTCCCGTATTCGTCCCATAACCGCAGGAGGTAGAATAATAATAGGTATCCGCCAGCTGCTCACCGTAATAAACCAGCTCGCCCTTCGTCTCCTTTACCGCTTTGGTCGTTTCCACATTTTCCGTAATATTGTTATACACCTGGAATCCTGCGCTGTCATCCACATGGGCGCCGTAAGCGGGCAGCCCCGCATGCAGCATCTTCGCGTAGGCATAGGTCCTTGCGCATACCGCCTGTGCTTTCAGCGCTTCCAGCGGATATGAGGAAGGCATTTCACTGGGAACCACCGCGTAAAGATACTCCTCTAAAAGCACCTCGTTTATCACAACGATCCCATCCTGCTGCTTTTCCAGCTCCAGGCTTCCCCGGTATGAGGGCACTCCCTGGCTGCGGTTTACATTCAGAAGGCTGATATGCCCGGTGAGCACCGCAGGCTCAATGCGGACGCGTCCTCCCGCAAAAAGCTCGCTGTCTTTTCCTATCGTGAGTGTTTCTCCGGCAGGCACCACCGTTGTCTGCCTTGCTTCATAAGGGCCTGATATCACAGAAAGGTCGCAGTCTGCCTTCATTTCCAGAGCTTCATGGAAAGCGCTTCCGAAATCCGAGGTCTTAACCAGCACCCGGATATTCTCCATCGCTTCTTCCTTGACTACCAGACAGGCCTGGATTTCCCCGTCTTCTATTACAAAATCCGTAAAATCATAGCCGATACATAAGTCGGTGGTATAATACTTTTTCAGAGTTCCGTAAAGCCTGTAAATTTTCAGCTTTTCGGCAAAGGGATAAAAGCCCTGGCCTTCAATCTCCGCCCCATTGTCCCTGATTTTTAACAGCTTGCCGGAAACCTTATCAGTGCGCATATGAACCGCCGTCAGCGCCCCGTCCGCAAAAGAAAGATCCGCCACCTGTTCCCTGGAAGCTCCCAGCTGCACCGCTTTCCCTTCCGGCATGGAAATCGTAAGCTCATAATCGTTCCAGAAGCAGCGCAGGGCATCCTTTTCCACTTCCATAAGCCAGATGTTGGACAGTTCAGACTGTGTTCCCGTCTTTTCACGCAGAGCATACAGAATACCGTCCCTTTCCACCGCTACTATCGGCAAAAACAGACAATCCCTGATCCGTTCACTCATATAAGTATATGCGCTTTCTGCAGATATCAGAGCATTTTCTTCCAGCGCCCTGCCGTCCGCGTCCGTAACGGAAGCGCCAAAACCAATGGGTGTCAAATCCATATCGTGGATTCGCCCCTCCTGGTCATACACCCTCCTGGCTTCATCAAAGAAACGGTACCAGTCCTCCTGCAGTACCTTCTCCTTTTTCCGGTAGCCTCCGGGAAGCTCAAAAGCGCAATCCGGAAACAGCTCAGTAATCTGCTTCCACTGGGAAAAGGTCAGCATCCCGTCGCTGTCCGAAGACGCATCCCGGGCAAAAATCGATCCATACGCATTACTGTCCGTGATCCCTGCAGTATCCGCCAACAGCCAGGTCATATTACCAGCCTCCTGGAGCGACAGATATTCTCCTTCGGCACGCGGTACCGTAATCTCCACAATTGCCCGAATCAGCAGCAAAAACAGCAGCGCAGCCCCCAGCACAATCACAGTCAGCTTCATCCATCTTCCGCCCGGAGGATTTCCCCCGTATGTACCATTTCTTCCATTCAGGCCCGCCCTTTTGTTCAGGACAGCGTTTTCCTTCAGGCCAGTTCTTCCGGAAAAACCATAGCTCCTGCCCCGGGACTGTCTGCGATTCTGCTGTTTTCCGGCGCGGTTTATGGCAGCCAGACGTTTTTCCGCCCTGCGTTCCGCTTCCCTTCTCTGCGCGTCTCTTTTTTCATCCAGATACCGGTTATGCCCCGGTGTCTGCATGGTGCTCTTTCGCCTTGCAGACCGTGCAGGATGATTTTGTCTGCTGTCTCTTTCCCGTCCGCCTCTTTCCATAAACTCCCCTTATATTCAACAGTACAGAAAGTTTCAATGATTGAAAAAAGCAGCCATTGAAGGCTGCTCTTATCTTTTGTGTCCCCCAAAATGCCGGCTCTTGTCTTTTGACTCCTAGCTATCTGCTAGGTGGGTTACCGCAACCGGCGCTTCTGCCTTCCCCTGCGCAATGAGGGCCTGACATCCACGCGGCAATGTAGGAGTCCCGTTTAAAGTAAATGTAGGTTCAAAACAACAAGAGTTATCGAACATTTCAGGTTAGTTATATTATATCCTGATCGTACTGAAAATACAACAGAAAAAAAAGGAAAGGAAAGGCTGTAAACCACCCTTGTAACTGTTCAGACAGGTCTGAACAGTTACTAGCCCTTCCCTTCCACTTCTTTAAAAATTACAGAGTGTTAGCTTCGTCAACAACCTTCTTCAGAGCTGCGAGTGCTTCGTCAGGAAGCTTGTCGTAGCCGTCTTTCTTGGTTGCGAAACCTTCTACCGCATTTACACGGTCCTGCATACGAGCCTTTAACTGGCCAACATATTCAGGATCCTTCAGGTCAGGCACAAAGCCTTCCCAATCCATAATTTCGATATCGGAGAAAGGTCCCCAAGGCTTGAATTCTGCTTTTTCTTCAACGATGGTCTCAAGGATTCCAAGAGTATCGGCAGGTTTAACCTTCTTGCCCATGAAATCGCCTGTGTTGATGATGTAGCAGTCTACGTTCTTCTCTTCAACCAGCTTTTTGAACTTCTCATAGTCGTTAGCCAGAGGATAGGTTCTGAAAGGGTTAGCGTAAGGAACGATACGAAGAGCGTTCAGGTCGGTTCCTGCTGCAACACGTTCTGCGGAAGATGTCTTGGTAGCAAGAGTTGCGCCCATTACAGATGCAAGAGCGGATCCTTTCAGTTTAACTACCGGAGGAATGGTAGGGTCTTTCATAATCCAGAAGATAGCGTTAACGGGAGCGTCAAGCTTATCTACACGGTTAGGAGACCATAATTTGGATTTGATAGCACGTCCGTTACCATTTCTGATATCTTCGGTTACCAGCTGTACTTTTCCGTCCTCATCCAGAGTTGCGGAGCAGTTCTGAGCTGTTAATAAGTATTTGTTATCTTCACATCCTGTAGGATAATCTGCGGTCTTATCGAAATAAGAAGGCTCCAGAGCGATGGAAGCACAGGTATCTGTATTGATGATGAAAGCGTCATCATGAAGAACCTTGATGTCATACTTTCCGCCATGCTTTGCATGTGTCAGAGTAGACTTTCCGGATCCTGACAGACCGTATACGGAAGCAACATATTTTCTGCCGTCAGCAAGAGTATATTCCTTCTGTCCGCCGTGGCAGGAAGCATATCCGTTTCTGTTGGCAATAGCCCAAGCCATTGTCAGAGTACCCTTCTTGTGCTCTCCGAAGTATTTCATACCAAGGATAGCTGCGCAGTTTTCGTTGGTATCGAAGTAGCACAGTGTCAGAGGATCGCTTAAGCAGCTGTAATCAACATCCGGATGATTGGTGGGTGCCCACTGAGGATCGGAGAAGATATAAACGTCAGCTTCTTTGCCGTCTCCAACAGGTTTGGAGTTCTTGTACATTCTTACATACTCATCAGACATATACTGGAAGTTCAGCATCCAGGAGTACATGATGTTCTCTTCGCCTTCCGGAATGAGCAGATGAGCTTTAACCATAAATTCAGGATCAAGGCCGATGTATACTTCTGCATGATACATTGTTTTCCAACGTGTCTCATAAACAGCATCCATAACTACCTTGTCAAGCTTTGCGGCATCTACACCAGGTTCGCCTTTGATACGGCGTGCTCCTGCATAACGGCCCGTAACTGCGCCGTCGTTGAACAGAAGAACCTTGGAATCTCTCTCAAGTCCGATTTCATCGCCTCTGTAAATAGGCATATCTGTTACAACAGTACCAGGAGAATTCTTAGCAAGATCATAAGCCTCTTTCAGAGTGTTGATCTTAACTACATTATTTCCGTAAAATGCAGCTTCAATGATAGATCTGGTTTTGGAAAAACCTGTCTTACCAGCGCCGATTTCGGAAATTGGATAATACGCTTTTGTTGACATTAGTACGTCCTCCTTTATTTGTGTGTATTATGTACCGCGTGATTGCAGCCTTTCCCCCTCGAGGCAGCAGCTGTTTAGGCTTGTCCGAAGAGCCGTTTCTGTTGCAAATCCACGGCTTCACGCCTTGCAATGCGCATCTTTTCACCAATGCGGCAGTGAAAACCACACCGGCGCGGCCTTTTCACAGCGTAACCGCCGTAATCGTGCCTGCACACCTGTATTATTATCTCAAAGCAAGGTTTAAAAGTCAAGATTTTCTAATTCTAATTTAGCGATTTAAGAATATTTTTATATTTCCCTTGTCTCTTCCTTCAGCCAGAGCCTCTCTTCTTCCGTAAGCAAAGGAGAAATCTTCTCATAAACAGCTTTGTGGTATTCGTTAAGCATCCGGATCTGTCCCGGCTCCATCAGGGAAGGATTGATGCCTTCCAGGTCAATAGGCACATAGGTAAGGGTATCAAAGTACATGAACTGTCCATCCCCGTTCTTCACGCCATTGCGGGCAACCATCACATTCTCCGTACGGATTCCGTGGCTTCCTTCTATATATACGCCGGGTTCATTGGTTACGTCCATGCCCGCCTCGATCACTGACTCGCTCTGTCCTTCCGTAAAACGCCAGCGGATTCCCTGCGGTCCTTCGTGCACGTTCAGAATGTAGCCTACGCCGTGGCCGGTGCCGCATTTATAATCGATATTTCTGTCCCACATGGGCTGCCTGGCCAGAATATCCAGGTTTCTTCCCGTACAGCCATACAGGAACCTTGCGTTGGTCAGCTGCAGCATCCCCACAGCCACCGCTGTAAAATGCTCCCTGATCTCTTCTGAGACGGGGCCAAGCACAATGGTTCTGGTCACATCCGTGGTGCCTCCCAGATACTGTCCGCCTGAATCCACCAGCAGCATTCCTTCCGCTTCCAGCTCCTTGCAGTTGTCGGGAGTGGCTTCATAATGCATCATGGCCGCATTTTCTTTGTAGCCTGCGATGGTGGGGAAGGACAGATCCAGATAACCGTCGATTTCGCTTCTGAGATGATCCAGATAATCCGCCGCTGTTACCTCGGTAATCTTCATTTTGCCCACATTTTTCTTCAGCCAGTAAATAAACCTGCACACTGCCGCGCTGTCCTTGAGGTATACTTCCTCCATATGGGCAAGCTCCACTTCGTTTTTCACAGCCTTCATCAGCTCCGTGGGATTCTTTGCATCCCTGCACTCCCCTTTTTCCGTAAGGGTGCGGTAAAGGGCATAGCTGGTATTGCGTCCGTCATAGAGAACACATTCCTTTTCCGTCCTGTTCTTCAGGAAGTCCGCTGTTTCATCATATTTTTTCAGGACGATGCCGTACTTGGCAGCATGCTCCCTGAGCGCATCCGTCACCTCCGTCTCCTGGATGAAAAGGAAACATTCCTTTGCCGTCAGATAAGCATAGGAAAGAGCCACCGGATTGCACTCCACGTCCCCTCCGCGGATATTGAACAGCCACATGATATCGTCCAGCTTGCTTAACAGGAACGCATCGGTTCCTTCTTTTTCCATGGCGCTGCGGACCTCTGCCATTTTTTCCCCTGCAGTCCTTCCGCAGATGGCTTCCTCAAGAACCATGACCGGGTGGCTTGGCAGCCCGGGCCTGTCCGCCCATACCTCATCCGCCAGATCCTTATCATAGGCAAAAATAATTTTCTTATCAGAAAGCGCCTTCTCCAGCCTGCAGCCGAAAGCGGTATCCACCACTCTGCCGTCAAAGCCCAGCGTCTGGCCTTCCTTCATATTCGCCTGCAGATATTCCTGAATGGTGGGCACGCCCTCGTCCAGCATCCTGAACAGCCGGATGCCTGTTCCCTTCAGTTCATTCTCCGCCTGGATAAAATAGCGTCCGTCCGTCCACAGTCCCGCTTCCCCGGCGCTGACCACCAGGGTCCCGTTGGAGCCTGTGAAGCCGGAAAGATATTCTCTCATTTTAAAATACTGATCCACATATTCGGAATTATGGAAGTCGGCCGTAGGCACCATGTAATAGTCCACGCCTTCCCTTTCCATCACCTTCCTGAGCGCAGCAATACGCTCCTGTATTACCTGATTCATAACTTTTTCTCCTTTTTCCGCCGGGAACCGGGCCCGGTATTGTTGGCTGTCTGCTAAAGCTTCTGCCTGACGGCATTAATAATCCTTTGCGGCCTCTCCCTTGAGAAGCCCCACTGCGGAGGAGGTTCCGATTCTGTCGCAGCCCGCCTCCAGAAACATCTCCAGATCCTCTCTGGTTTTCACGCCGCCGGCCGCCTTGATTTTTACGCCGGGGCCGATATGCTCTTTAAAAAGCTTAACATCCTCCAGGGTGGCCCCTCCCGTGCCAAAGCCTGTGGAGGTCTTGATATAATCCGCCCCGGCCTTGGTAACCGCCTGGCACATGGCAATCTTCTCTTCCTCCGTCAGGAAGCAGGTTTCTATAATCACCTTCAGCACACGGCCCTGGCAGGCCTCCTTCAGCATGCGGATTTCCGCCTCCACCTTGCCGTACTGATGATTCTTAACATCACTGATATTCACTACCATATCTATTTCGTTGGCGCCGTCTCTGACCGCCTGTTCCACTTCCGCCGCCTTCGCTGCGGTCACGCTGTAGCCCAGAGGGAAACCGACTACCGTGCAGATATTAAGCGTTTCGAACTTATCATGCACCCTGCCCACATAGCAGGGAGGAATGCATACGGATGCCGTTCCATATTCCACAGCTTCCCGGCACAGCTTTTCAATGTCCTCCCATACGGCATAGGGCTTCAAAAGGGTGTGGTCAATATGTCTTAATATGTCTTTTTTATCCATTTCCTTCAACACCTTCCTTCCTATATTAGTGCTACTGCGTTACCGTCCGGTTCTCCCCGGGCCGCCCCTTTCACTATGGCGCCGGAGGTCCATAACAAAAGAGCCTTCCTGGGGAAAGCCGGACAATACCACAATACCGCTTAATATTGTAATACAATACGCACAAAAAAGCTATCCCGAATCGTGAACGAAATGTTAAATGTTTCTAAATAAATACATTTTTTCTTGTTTCAAATTCTCATCCATGTTATTATGTTAATTATCTACTTTTCTTTTTTAACGTGTCAAACTAAAAATGGCCGGATGAAAAGCAAAGCAGACAATAATATTATGAGGAAAGGTGGTTGATTGAATGGAAGAACACAACAGCTATTCTGATGTTACTCCCGAAATCGTACGATTGGCTGAATTAAGCAAAGAAGCAGGTGTCATCGATACCGAGCTTTACACCAAATACGATGTCAAAAGAGGACTTCGAGACCTGAACGGAAAAGGCGTGCTTGCCGGACTAACGAATATTTCCGATGTACGCGCTACAAAGATGGTGGATGGTAAATCGGTCCCCTGCGACGGTCACCTTTTTTACAGAGGCTATGAGGTTAACGATCTGGTTGAAGGTTTTCACAAGGATCACAGGTTCGGTTTTGAAGAGGTTACATATCTGCTGCTTTTCAACAAGCTGCCCACCAGGGAAGAGCTTGCCGAATTTGAAAAGCTGCTTATTTATTACAGAAGCCTCCCCACAAGCTTTGTGAGGGACATCATTATGAAGGCCCCCAGCAAGGATATGATGAACACGCTTGCCAGAAGCATCCTGACGCTCTACTCCTATGATGACAGGGCGGATGATGTTTCCCTTCCCAATGTACTCAGACAGTGCTTACAGCTTATCAGTCTCTGCCCGATGCTATCCATCTACGGATACCAGGCTTACAGCCATTATCATGACGGCAACAGTCTCTTCATTCATCAGCCGATGACCGAAGGGTCCATGGCGGAAAATATCCTCCATATCCTGCGTCCCGACAGCTCTTATACCCCACTGGAAGCCAGAATCCTTGATATCTGTATGATTCTGCACATGGAGCACGGCGGCGGCAATAACTCCTCCTTTACAACCCATGTTGTAACCTCCTCCCTAACGGATACCTATTCCGTAATGGCTGCTGCCATCGGCTCCCTGAAGGGTCCCCGTCACGGCGGTGCGAACATCAAGGTAATGCAGATGTTTGAGGATATGAAGAAGGAAGTAAAGGACTGGGCGGACGAAGAAGAGGTTTCCCGTTATCTGGAACGCCTGCTGAGCAAGGACGCATTCGACCACGCAGGACTGATTTACGGCGTTGGCCATGCAGTTTATTCCAAATCGGATCCGAGAGCTGTTATTCTGAAGACGTTCGTGGAAAAGCTTTCGGAAGAAAAAGGGCTTCATAAGGAATTTGAACTTTACAATCTGGTGGAAAAGCTCGCCCCCAGCGTTATTTCCGGGGAAAGACAGATGTACAAGGGCGTCAGCGTAAACGTAGACTTCTATTCCGGCTTCGTTTACAACATGCTCGGCCTTCCCACTGAGCTGTATACTCCGATATTCGCCATCGCACGTATGGTGGGCTGGAGCGCACACCGCATGGAAGAGCTTGCCAACAACGGCAAAATCATCCGTCCCGCTTACAAAACCATTTGTACGGACAAAGATTATATCAGTCTCAGGGACAGAAAATAATAAACAGGCCGGCACACAACGCCGGCCTGTTTTTTTGTGCAATAAAAAACCGTTCAGTTCAGGTTATTATTTCTTTATAGCCCGAGGAAGCTCTTTACAACATCCTTCATGCCGTCTTTTTCACATACGGTATCATGAAGTACAGGAGCTGTCCGGATCTCTTCAATTGCCGCAGGGATCTCCACATTGGCAATGCGGGCCAGCTCGTCAACCAGCTCAAAATCTCCCCAGGAAGCATCCGCATATTTGGGATCAATGGCCTGCAGCACGCTTCTTGTGAATTTAAAGGGACTGGCTGTGGAAGCGATGACCGTTACGGTATCCTTATCCCCTGTCGCTTCTTTATACTTGTCATAAACAGCGGCCGCCACTGCGGTATGGGTATCAATCACATAGCCCGTATCCTCATAAAGAGCCCTGATCTTTGCGAAGCCTTCCTCCTCTTTTGCATAATTGCCATAAAAATCACCCAGCTGCGCTTTCATTTCCGGCGTGATTTCATATTTTCCGTCACCGCCCAGCGCTTTCATCAAATCTGCCGTCTTTACCGGATCATTTCCGGCAATGCGGTATATCAGGCGCTCCAGATTGCTGGAGATCAGAATATCCATGGAAGGAGAACTGGTCAGCACGAATTCACGGTTGCGATCGTATTCCCCTGTGGAAAAGAAGTCGTAAAGCACCTTGTTCTCATTGGAGGCGCAAATCAGCTTATTGATGGGAAGCCCCATATTTTTCGCGTAAAACGCCGCCAGAATATTGCCGAAATTACCGGTGGGAACCGTCACGTTGATTTTCTCACCCTTTGCAAGCTTGCCTTCCGCCAGCAGCTGTACATACGCATATACATAATAAACAATCTGGGGAACCAGGCGGCCTATGTTAATGGAGTTCGCGGAGGAAAACTGATATCCTCCCGCAGCCATCTCTTTTTCCAGTTCTTTATCGGAAAAGAGCTTCTTTACACCGGTCTGGGCATCGTCAAAATTGCCATGGATACCCACCACATGGGTATTAGCCCCTTTCTGAGTAACCATCTGCTTCTCCTGGATCGGGCTGACGCCGTTCTTGGGGTAAAAAACAATGATTTTCGTTCCCGGCACATCCGCAAAGCCCGCCAGGGCCGCCTTCCCGGTATCCCCGGAGGTTGCCGTAAGAATAACAATTTCCTTATCCGCTTTATTCTTCGCTGCCGCCGTAATCATCAGATGAGGAAGGATGGATAGCGCCATGTCCTTAAAAGCAATGGTTTTTCCATGGAAAAGCTCCAGATAATAAGCGCCGTCCGCTTCCGCCATGGGCGCAATCACTTCCGTGTCAAATTTGCTGTCATAGGCATTGGCAATACACTTCTTCAGCTCTTCCTCCGTAAAATCAGTGAGAAAAAGCTTCATAACCTCATAAGCCACTTCTCCGTAAGTCATACTGCCCAGTTCTTCCAGCGTCTTATCCAATTGGGGGATTCTCTCCGGTACGAAAAGGCCCCCGTCCTCTGAAAGTCCCTTCAGAATTGCCTGGGAAGCGCTTACTGACGCGTTACTTCTGGTACTCCTGTATAAGATTTCCATTTCACAATCTCCTCACCGCCTGCCGGGGCAGGCTCACTTTCTCATATGATTTACAGCCTGTGCATTTCCTGTATACATCCGGACAGGTTTCCATCGTGCCGTTCCCCTGTCAGTTCATCAGTATAACATACATTCTTTCCTGATGCAATCCGTTTCTGACACACTTTTGTATTTCTCAGAAAGACATTTCCCCGGTTTTGTTTTTCATAATTCAGATTCCACACACCAGAATATCCGGAAGCGTTGTAAATCCGGCCAGCTTCAGGCAGGCATAGCCAATGCCGGACATACCGCTCATTAAGCCCCTGGCGTATTTTTCCTGAGGCATAAGGCGCCCCTTCTCCAGTTCCTCCAAAGCTGCCCCGGAAAGAGCATTCTTCACCAGCGCAAGCTGTTCTGACGGAAACGTTTTCCCATAGCGCTCAAGAAGGAGAAGCATCCCCATATTTCCATGGCATAAACACATCCCTTTTCTTCTTCGAAGCGCCAGAAAGCCATGCTCCGCCAGTCGTAAGTCCTCTTCCATCACTTCCTTCAGCTTCCCGTCCACGTAGGGCAGACAGGCAAGCCGTGCCGCGGCAATACCGCCGAAGCCATGACACCAGGCTCCCGCCTGCCAGCGCCCTTCGCCCTCTTCCTGGCGCAGATCCGCCCAGTTATGCCATTTTTCACTGTAAAGGCTGCGTTCATAGGCGAGAGCTTCCGACAGGACAGGTTCATATTCCGTACTTTTCAGCAGATAGTCAAGTTTTGCCAGCCCCGGCAGAAAACCGCTGCCGCCGTGGGACATTCCGGCCAGTGCAGCCTGGGATGCCCGGTTAGGCCAGCCGCCCCCTTTTTCCTGCTTTTGGACATTGGCAGCGAGGATATCCGCAGCCCTGCGGGCAAGCCGCAAATACGCTTCCGAAGAGGTAAGCTCATACATGCTGCACAGAACCAGGACCGCTCCGGCATTTCCATATACCAGATCGTAAACGGTATCCTTCTCTATCAGCTCCGGCAGCAACTGGCTGTGTTTTTCAGCATATTCCAGAAAAACCATTTCTCCTGTTATCCGATACATTGCCTGATATGCATAACATATGGAAGCTTCTCCGCAGAAAGCGCCCGTACTCTCCGACGCCAGGTTCCTTCTGTCCTCCAGGCAGCGGTTTGTATAATGAAAAAGAGTATTTCGCACCGCCCGGCACAGTTCTTCCTGTTTTCCGCTTGCTTTATTAACCGCATGAAGAAATACGGCAATTCCTGCGGTTCCGTTATAGAGATAATAATCCCCCTGCGAAAGCCGGATTCCTTCTTCCTTCACACCTGCCAGAACCGGTTCTATCCAGTTTACATGCTCTCTTTTTTCGTCCCATAGGGCAGCCTGCCCAATCTGCTCCGCTATTTCCAATGCTTTTTCATAAAGCCTTCGCTCCCTGTCCCTGCCAGGCGCTATTTGCACCGGGAGGGAGACATAAGAATTGATGAAGTCCGTTTTGTCATAGCCTGACAAATCCATCGACAGCCCGATGATTTGTTCCTGCCTGACAAGCTCTTCCCTGCACAGCCTGTCCGCTCTGTTTTTAAGACAATCGATGAAGGACAGGGGAAAATAGTCCGGCAATTCCTCTCCTCCTGAGGCAAAAAGGGCGCAGCTGTCAGGCCTTGTAAAATAATAAGGAATATCGCCCTCCTGCAAATCCCGGATCCCATATTCCACTGCCGTCTTTTCCGCCCCGGTCAGCGCCGTCTTTCCTGCATACAGGTTCTCGAAAAGCTTCCTCCGGTTCTCTTCCTTTTGCAAAACCATGGGATGGCTGCCGCCGGATAAAAGAGTGGCATACCTCTGCGTATTGTCCAGGAGCACACGGACTCTGCAGTCCCGGATTTCCTCCATAATTTTCTGAACCATTTTGTTTTTATCTTTCAAAAACATCAGGCCGGCTTCCCGAAATCCTGAAATAATGGCAGATTTATAGGCAGTCGGGGATATTTTGTTTCCACTCAGCACCACCTGATTTTTTCCTGCGGGCATCTGTGGATTTTCATATGCGATTTTCATATCGGAGGTTTTGTCATTGATCACCCTGGCCACTTTTATTGCCGCTTTTTGACCTTCCCCCGCATTCAGCACATTTACATGCGTCTGCCTCGCCGGGTCAGGAAGGATTCCGCTGTACAGTACGGAATAACTTTCTGTGGAATAATTCTCTGCAGGCCCCTTTTTCCCTCCGGCCGTTGTGCAAAGCACCTCTGTATCCACAGGAACCGGATATTCTCCATGAGCTATCATGTTCTCATAGTGCAGATCTCCCGTCCCCAGTAAAAAGCTTAGAAAAACACAAACGCCCAGACGCCTGAAATACCGTTCTGTCTGAGTCGGCTGCGTACACTCCTGTGGGGAAACCCATTCGATCCAGGCATATTCCTCACGAAGAACCATGCCATAGGTATAACCTTCCAACTGTATTCCTTCATAAAAATAATTAAGCAGATTGAGAAATGCCTTTTCCGTTTTGGCATTGCGTGGTTTATACAGGAAGGTATCTCCCTGATCCGTTTCTATTTTTAACACACATTTCCCATTACAGTGGCAATCCGACGCCATGTCTTGAATCCCTGTGATATTTCCCATGGGTCTGCCGTGAAGTATGTTTTTTTCAATTTCCTTCCGATCCGCTTCCAGACGGTTTCGCATTTCGCTTAGAAAAGCCGCGGATTGGCTGATGGTCCTTCTGATATTTTCCGCCAGAAGGGGATATACTTCAAAAAGCTCATCCCGCAATTCCTTTCTGCGAAGAATCTGTTCGTTAAAAAACTGATATTCTTCACTGCTGCTGCCTCCTTCCAGCTTTCCGGCGGCTTTGTACATGCTCATTTCTACTATGAGGGTGCGGACGCAGACGGCGTGGAGACGGGATAAGATTAGCTCGGGCATTCCCGGACAGAAAAGAGTGTCTGGATTTTCCGAACGGGTATGAATGGATAGAGCCTGGAGATATTCTTGTTTGGCAGCGGCCAGGAAAGGGAGATAAAAGGTTCCGAAAGTGTAATTTTTAGCTAAAGTAATTTCAAAAGATAATGATCTATTTATAAATCCATCTTGTTCTATTGAGAGTAATTTTTTGTTCATTTTATGTTATTCCTTAATTTTCAATTTAGATTTCATATATCTCTATAAAAAACAATGAGAAAAGGCAAGATGTTTTGAAAACATCTTGCCTTTTTGTTCTTAGCAGCAGAAAATAGAAAGAAAACCTGTTGAAGCAGTTACTGCAGGGGCTTCAAAACCGTCTAACTCCATTTTTTCATTTTCTTTCACCTCATAGAAAAGATCTCCTGCATTTTCCATAAAGTTTTCTCTGTTTTTCTCCATTTCTTTCTCCTCCTTAAATAAATAGTGATATATTAACAATAAATATATCCTTTACACATTCGTATTCTAACACTCCGTTATATTTATCAACAGCATAACGTATACTTTCTAGTCCTAGCCCATGAAGGCCTGTTTCATTTTTACTGCTTCGGAGCTTTCCTTCTGAAAGATCTAAAACTCCGTTATAAGTGTTAGAAACTTTAATAAATATAGCACAATCATTTTGGCTAATACTAACCTTAATCCAGCTTTTACCTTCTGTAACTTTACTACAAGCTTCAATGGCATTATCCAACAAATTGGCAAGTATAGAACACCAATCTATATCTTGGATGCAATTTACTTCCAACTTGTCCGTATGAATATCAATTTCAATGTTATGATTATGTGCTTTTTCTATTTTATCATTTAGTATTATATCTACTATATGATTATTTGTAAACTTTTTATGTTCCAAATCTTTAATTGGTTCAGTTATTTTACTTATGTATTCTTCTGCTCTAACCAAATCCCTATCCGCTAATAATAAGGACAATACAGATAAATGATTTTTCATATCATGATAAATACGATCTCTTTTCTGATATAATAAACACATATCCTGATAGTTCTTTTCGATCATTGTATTTTGATTATTTATTAGTTTTAGTTCATTCATTTTTTCTGTATACATTATAAAGATCACAATAATAATTAATATAAGAACTATAAGCATTGGAAATAACACAAAATACATATCAGTTTTAACATCATCTCTAAATCTTGGGTAAAATACCTTTTCACAATAAAATAAACCCAAATATTCAATAATGACAAACCCAGTAAACGTCAATTGATATTTAGGAAATATCGTACTAATTAAATGCTTTCGCTTAATTGTATAAATAACTATGGATACTACTAACAACCTACTAATTAGCATAACCATAATACGCTCTACGCTAATGCTAAACTGCACTCTATCAATAAAATTATTTCCCGAAAAAAGAGATTGACCAATGTAACCAAACAATATGTCTATGAAATAGATTGTTTCATAATATAAAACTATAACCAATAAAGCCCTGAAGAAAAAAAGTCTAAAAAAAATTTTAGTGCCCCAAAGAGAGATGATTATACAGAAAATCATATAATACCGAGAATACATCGACGTTCCTTCTCGCTGTATTACAGTTATCCCCCAAAGTAAAACTCCCGACAAAAACCACAAAATATTACTCCAGGCTTTATTGCTCCTCTTATCAAAGAACACCTGAAGTAAATAATATAGCCCGCAAATCTCCACGGCACAAAGCACACCCTGCGCAACTCTCAGCCAAATCACATCCTATCCCTCCAAAAATAATGGATAGCCTCTTTTACCTCTTTCATATGTGTTCTGCCAATCTGAAGCCGCTTTCCGTTTCTGAGCGTAATCTCTTTATTTTCGAGCTTTACAATATGCTTGATATTAACGATATAACCTCGCTCCACACAAAGGAACTCGCTGGAATCCAGCTGTATGTAGACCTCCTGGAGTGACTTGCGTACCGGAACTTCCCTGTCAATTAAGACGAAAACTGCATTTTTATTATTTTTGTAAACATATATTATTTCCTGATACTCTATCCGTTCAAATCGGGAATTAGTTTCAACAAAATAATATTTTTCTACTTTCTTTTGCATTTCCCCCAAAATCCCCAGAAGAGTCGCCTCCAGCTTCTCTTCCAGGAGATTCTTTGGGATATAGGAAAAAGCTTTTACCTCATACCCTTCCACGGCATATTGTAGATATGAGGTAATGAAAATCAGATAAGTCGCCTGTGCAGCTTCCCGGATTTTTCGCGCAAGTTCCAGGCCGTTCATTTGTGGCATTTCGATGTCCAGAAAACAGATATCATATTGAAATCCTTCTTCCAGATCAAAATAAAAAACCTCCGGGTTAGGGAAAAGTCTGACCTCGCACAAAACATTTTTGCCATCAAAGAACGTGTGCACTTTTTTACGCAGAAGCAGAAGAAAGTCGGTATTGTCATCAACCAAAGCTATTTTCAACAAATCCTCTGCCCCCCTATCTGGTTTCGCATTCATTATACCTGCTTATTCTGGAAAAAGATTCCTTTGTCCTCCAATGGCACTTTTTTGACCTCAAACGGCATACATAACGGTTATTATTATATACGATTTCAATTTAAAAGGAAATATTTATCTTATTTTTTTAGAAAAACCTCATATTTTGCGGACGCAGTCCATTACATCCCAATTTCCGCCTCAGCTTCCAAAAAATTCATGCCCGCCATAAGCAAACAGCCATGTCAGGTGATTATCAAACCACTGCATCCGATCCGGCGCCACGGCATGACGCGCGACAAAATACAATGCGCCCTGGGAGATATCTTCCCCGTAAACAGCTCGTTCCACGGCACGCCGGGTTTCTTCGCTCACCCTCACCCTGTTGATTCTGCCGTCGCTGACCGGGGAAAACTGGCAGACACCGAACTCCTTCTGATAGACCACTCCGGTCACCGTGTCGGGGAAAATATTGCTGTTTACCCTGTTTAAAACAACGTTGGCAACAAGAAGCTTGCCGTTCTCATCTTCACCGCCGGCCTCCGCCTCCACAATTTTCAAAAGCGCTTCATAATCCGCATCGTTTAACTGGTAAACCGGCTTTTTCTCCAGAACGCCGCAGTGGATAACCCGCTGATCCGAGGAAGCCGCCTGCACCACAGTACTGACGCTTGTCTCCTGAAAGTCGGCAATATCTTCCATAACAGACGCCCTGAAGGCCTGCCTGGAGGCAATGGTATTTATCTCCACACCGCGCACACACAGCCACGCTGTAACCACAAGCAAATTGGACAATAATAAAACCAGCCCGTATTTTTTATACTGCATCTATGAATACACCATACCTTTCTGCTGTTTTAGCCTGAAACGTAATCATTTTGTAATACTTATTCAATACTATATTCATATTTTATACAGCAGGTACGCAAAATATATCTGTTTTAAGACAAGTTTTCAAACCCGGAAAGGATTTGTCCCGCTTAGGAAAACATGTTATAATGATCGGCATAAAGAAAAAGCCGTATTTACGGCATTTCCGGGACATCCATTAATTATTCCGGAAGAAAAAGAGGTTCTTCATGAAGCATCGCATATTTCGTCATAATAAAATAATTTCTGCTCTTTTACTTGTTTTTCTGCTTTCAGGCGCTTTCTTAAACGGATGCGGCCGGGAAAGCGTTCCTTATTCAGAATCCGGTTTTTATTTCAATACGGTCATTACGATAACGGTTTACCGAAGCAAAGATGCCCGGGTACTTAAGGACTGCCTGCTGCTGTGTGATGATTATGAAAAAAAGCTGAGCCGAACGCTTCAGGGCAGCGATATCTACCGCCTTAACCACAGCGGCGGCGTTCCCGTCACGGTATCTGAGGATACGGCTTACCTCCTGGGGCAGGCCTGCAAATATGCCGAATTAAGCGGAGGCAGAATCGATCCCACCGTTGCCCCTCTGATGGATTTGTGGGATTTTACCGGTCAGGCCGCGGACAAAAACGCACCAAAAAAGATACCGGCGGCTGCCGATATCCAGGCTCTTCTTCCTCATATTAATTATAAAAATATCCGCATCGACGGAAATACAGTCACGTTAACCGATCCGCAGACCCAGGTGGATCTGGGGTTCATTGCAAAGGGATTTATCGCGGATCGCTTAAAGGAAAGTCTGTTGGAAAAAGGGGTGGAAAGCGCCCTGATCAATCTTGGCGGCAACATTCTGGCCGTAGGCAGCAAACCGGACGGCTCTCCCTTTGAAATCGGCGTGCGCAAACCCTTTGATACACAGAATACAGCGCTGACCACCCTTTCCCTCTCAGATCGCTCCCTGGTTTCCTCCGGTGTTTATGAAAGGTATTTTGAAAAGGACGGTAAACGCTACCATCACCTTCTGGATCCCTTTACCGGCTATCCTGTGGAAAACGGGCTGCTGGGCGTCACCATCCTGTCCTCCTCTTCCATGGAGGGCGACGCGCTTAGCACCACTGCCTTTGTCCTGGGGCCGGAGGAAGGAATGGCGCTGATAGAATCCCTTCCTGATACGGAAGCTGTTTTTATTACGGAGGATTACAAGCTGCATTACAGCAGCGGCCTCAGTGGGAAGTAGTCTGCACAGAACCCCTGATTTCCTTTTCCGAAATGAAATAAATAATTAAAAAGCCTGCCGCCAGCATCAGAAGGCAGGTCAGCCATTCCCTTCCTCCCGGCAGGCCGGGAAACACCTGTGCCATAGAGGCCGCCATAAAGCCGAGAATACAAAGATAAGCAGGTCCCGGGAATCTTGCCATGGCGCTTTCAAGCAGCCTGGTGGAAACGATAACCCCAATGGCCAGCCCCAGCCCTACCGGAATCAGGTACGGCAGATGCAGCTGCGTGATCGCTTTCATGACCGTGTCATACATTCCCATCAGAAGCAGCATATAGGAAACGCTGACGCCCGGAAGGACAAGGGCCACCGCCGCAATGACGCCGGCAAGTATGAGCATCAGATAGGAAGTAAGGCCTGCATTCATATCCGCCTGAAACGTGTCAGACGGCAACAGGGCAAACAGCCCCACCACGCCGGCTCCCAACAGAAAAAACAGGATTTTCCCCAACCCTTTCCGTTCCCACTGCGCTTTTTTCAGTATCATGGAAACGCTGCCTCCCACGGCC